>JADMIO012726896.1_pt1 | contig 83934 bp, 62 predicted proteins | sample 8958161 | NCBI WGS metagenome assembly JADMIO01 (sample SAMN16585339, study PRJNA669376) | soil metagenome | isolation source: Crop rotation soil | place: USA: Cullars Rotation, Alabama | collected 2011 | reverse complement strand
CGCGACTTCAAGTCACGTGAATTCCAAGCTTCGGATCCCACTGTGCTGGAAAGGAGGAAGAGCTGAAGACCGGCGAGGTGCCTCAAGTCGTTCTCGCGGCAGTCAAGGCCCGCTATCCTCGTGCGGTGATCACGCTGCAGGAGCGGCTGTATGTGGCGCAGGACAACAGCGTGAATTTCGAGATTCAGCTGATGAATGCCGCGGTCGAGGAAGTGGTGTTGACGCCGGAAGGCAAGTGGGTGTCGCCGCCGGCAGGGAAGTAACTACGAGACCTTGCCGAGCACCTTCGCGATGATCCCCATGCGATTGGACGTGCCGGTCTTGGTCATCACCAGCTTCAGGAAGCTCTTCACCGTCTTCGGGCTGATGTGCATTTGCGCGGCGATTTCCTTGGTCGTCAGTCCCTTCAAGACGTACTTGACGGTCTCGCACTCGCGCGCTGTCAGCTGGAACGATTCGCACCAGTGCACGATCTCCGGTGCCTGCGGAAACGCCCGTTCCAGCAGCACGACGATCGAAGGCTTGCGATCGCGCCCTTTGCCGCCTTCCGCGCCGAGCATGAACGCCCGGCAGCTGTAGCGCCGGCGGCCGGAGATGAATTCGTAGGCGGTGGTGACGGGTTTCGCTGATGTGCCGGGAAGCTGTGCGCGCACGCACGGCAGCAGCTTCTCGATCGACACGGTAGATTCCGCGGCTCGTGCAGGGCCGGGATATTCGAGGATGCTGGCCGCTTCAGCCGTGAGATGAACCAGTCTGAGCTGGGCGTCGAGCAGCAACACTCCGGTCGACGATTTCAGCTGCCTGGTGGCCATGCGATGACATGCCTTCGCGATCCATGACGAAGACAGCGCCCTCCATGTACAGCCGTCGTCGAAAGGGGGATGGATCGACTGAAAGGCAGCCTAGCACAAAGAAGTAACGGACCAGCATGCGGCGACGATGTCCTGTGCAACGTTGGTAACCACCGCTGCGAGAACGCCGAGTGCAGGTTTCGGATTTTCTTGGAGCATTTTCGCGACTATGCCGGTTCGCGTCGATGCGCCCACTTTGGTCATCACCATCCGCACGTAACTTTTGACGGTAGCAGGGCTGATATGCATGTGCTCGGCGATCTCGCGGCTCGTCATCCCTTTGAGCAACAGCTTCACCATCTCCGATTCGCGCAGCGTCAGCTGAAATTCGTCGCACCACGTGGTGAGTTGAAACGCCTCGAACCAGTCGCTCAGATCGCGCGAGGGCAGCACACGTTCCAGCAGCGTGACGATCTGCGGCGCACGTCCACCATCAGGCGACAGCGGACGGGTGGCGTCGAGCAGGAAGGCGCGGCAGTGATATCGGCGGCGGCCCGACATGAATTCAAGCGGCGCTCGCGGTGCCGGCGCCTTCGGCGTCGACAGCTGGTAGCGAATCGCCGGCATCACCTTGTCGAGCGATACGGCGGCGCCCGGCTGGCGCGGGTAGTCCAGAATCGCCGCCGCTTCGGGTGTGTGATGCACCAGTCTCAGGTCGGCGTTGAACAGGAGCAGACCCACTGCGGACCGACGCTGGATTCCGGCTTCGGCTCCCTCACTGACGTCCGCGATCGGCACAGCATTCCTCCATAGGCGCCGGACCCTCTCACCGGTCCGGCCGACTTCGTTGCTTGTAGGAAAAAGGACGTGCCTAAGTACTTCCCGAAGAAAAGCAGGAGCATATAGGGCTTTAAACAGAAGTCAAGTCCTCATATGAGGTTGATGAGGGCGTTTTTGACGAGAGGCGTTGTCAAAACGTCATCGGCGGGTCAAACGTAAAGACCGCCGACGCGTCGCTGTAACCGCAGGCAGTTCAGCACTTGGCGCGTCGTGTGAATATGCGCCGTCCGGATGCCCGAGTTTCACGCCGAACCGTACGTCTATCTGCCGACGGTCACCCACAACTCGGCGCTTGTCGCCTGGGGCGCCTTCTACTTTCGCGTCACCAGCCGCGGCGCCTGGAAACTGGTTGACGATGACGATCTGAAATATGTGCATCCGCCCCGTAAAGATTCCATCGGCGCCTCGTCCGCTTCCTACGGGCCGGCGCATGTGGCGCTCTATGCCGACGGCACGCTTATCAAGACGGTGCAGACTGCCGCCGTCAATCACTGCTGGCTGACCGAACTCTCGCCGGACACCGAATACACCTACAAGGTCTTCGTGAAGGGCGAGGAATGGGGCAAGGGCGAACGCTGGGACTGGTCGGCGGCCGATCGTGCGCTCGTCCAGGCCGGCGGCCATTATGACAACCGCTTTCGGACGCACCCGTCGTCGGCGACGCCCGCCGACTCGCTGACCTGTGCTGTCATCGGCGATTTCGGCGTTGGCGTGAAAACGATCACGCCCACTCGTCAGCAGCAGCTGGTGGCCAACGCCCTGCGCCGTGCGGTTGACAGCGAAGGCGTGCGTCTGATTCTCACGACCGGCGACAACATCTACGCGGCGAAAAAGCTGCTGGGTGTGCCGGTGAGCGCGACCGGCGACGAAGACGACGACTGGTTCTTCACCTACTTTCAGCCGTATCGCTATCTGATCAACCGTGTTCCCGTGTATCCGTCGATCGGCAATCACGACGCCAACGAGAGCGAGAACGGCGACGATCGTGCCCAGGTCGAAGACAACTTCTACGTGAAGGAACGGACGTCCGGCCTCGAGGCCGCCGGCCGCGCCTCGTGCGGTCCTGGCCTGTTCTATCGAGTCCGATACGGATCGGACATCGAATTCCTCTGCATCGACACCTCGAAGGAAACGTTCTTCGGCAAGCGGCTCTTCGAGTTCCCGAAGCACTGGTCGTTTCTCGAGATGGCGCTGTCGGCAGATGCGGTGCCGCGCTGGCGCATTCCGTTTGCGCATCATCCGCCGTTCAGTGCCGGGCCGCGCCACCACAATACGCGCTCGATGGCGACGCTGATCCCGCTGTTTCACCGCGCCGGTGTGAAAGCGATGTTCAGCGGGCACGAGCACAACTTTCAGCATGCGTTCAGTGAGGGCATTCATTACTTCGTGACCGGCGCCGCAGGTACATCTCGCAGTGGCACACCGGACCGCATGACGGAGGCGCACACCCGCTCGTGGAGCGCGCAGTGCCATTTCCTGCTCATACGCATCACCGGCGACCGGATGGTCGTGCGTGCGCTCGGCGGCGCCGAAGATCCCGCGATGCCGCTCATCGACATCGCCCGCTTCGATCCACTCGGTTCGGCGACGTCCGAGCCAATAGAGATTCAGCGCTGACGTGACCCCACTTCTGTATATCGTGCTCGCCGCAGCCGGCGTGTTCGCTGTCTGGTTCGCACTCAATATCTACTGGCGCGGTCTCGGCGCCTATCGCATTCACCGCGCCGGCCCTCGACCGCTGCGTGCGACCGCGCATCGAATCTGGCGCGACCCGTCGCCTGAAGAACGGCTCGACGCCGCGAACGGTCCGGCGGGCGGCGACGGTGCGCCCGTGCCGCCGTTTCATTTCGTCGAGGAGCACACGACCGGGTCGCAGCCGTGTGTGTCGGTACGCGACGGGCGCCAGCGGCTGTGGCGTGTGAAATGGGGCAACGAGGTGCGCAGCGAAGCGTTTGCGGTCAGATTCGCCTGGGCCTGCGGCTACTTTGCCGAGGTCAACTATTTCGTCCCGGCCGGCCGCATCCACAACATCGCGACGCTGCAGCGGACGCACGACTGCATCGACCTGCGCACCGGCGACTTTACCGAAGCGCGGTTCGAGCTCGACGACACCTCGGTGAAGAAGCTGTTCGAGGAGCACAGCTGGCAATGGGATAACAACCCGTTTGTGGGTTCGGCCGAGTTGAGTGGTCTGAAGATCGTCGTGATGCTGCTGTCGAACTGGGACACGAAGGATCGGCGCGATGTGGCGCGTGGATCGAATACAGCCATCTTCGAGCACCGGCTCTCATCATGGCGCCGTGAGGCGCGCTACCTGATTACCGACTGGGGCGGCTCGATGGGCAAATGGGGCTCCACAATCGTGACCCGCGGCCGCTGGGACGTCGCTGGCTTCGAGGAGCAGACGCCGCAGTTCGTGACCGGGACCCGCGACGGCATGGTCCTCTTTGGCTATGCCGGTCAGCGCACCGCCGACGTGGCCCACGACATCCCCGTTCATCATGTCCAGTGGTTCCGGCCCTGGCTCGAACGGGTCGACGAGACCTATCTGCACGACGCGCTGGTCGCGAGCGGGGCGGACGAGAACGAGGCGACCCGTTTCGCGCGCGCCATGCGCGAGCGCATTGGTCAGCTGACGGCAATCACGTGACTGCGCACCGCCGCACCGCGACACCCCGCCGCGCCCCGGGGTCCCTTGCGCACGATTAACGCTTTTTCACCGATCGCCGATTTCTCGATACGGGTCAATGAGAACGGCCGCAGCAGCCGCAAGTGCGAAACCCGATCTGCCCATCGCGGGTGGAGCCGTCCCCGCCGGAGAGACACCGGTGGACGCATTTCTCCGCCTGCTGGCCCGCGCGGTTCGCAACTTCCGTCTCTATCCGGTCGACAGCTCCTATCGCGTCGACGCCATTGCCGCCTGTCATGAAGCGCATACGGCGCTGCGTGGCTCCGATCGGCTGTCGTGCCGCGTCACGCCGTGTGAACTGCTCGTCAATGACGTGGGTGTGGGTGCCGGCACCATCATCGAACAGGAGCTGGCACGTCGCCTGCACCTGATGCAGGTGGCCGAGCTGACAATCGAATGCACCGCCGGGGCCCGCGATTTTTCCCAGCTGTGCGCGGCACTGATCGCCTGCGAACAGCGTCAGGCCGACGGCAACGCGCTCGCCGAACAGTTGCGCGAACGCGGCGTCGAAGCCATCGCGGCGCGGATTGCCTCACGCCCCGAGGTGCTCGAGGTCGATACCACCGCGGTGTCACAGGACGCCGTGCAGCTGGTGCCGAACGACGAAGGGTCGGGCGGCAGCGAGGGCACCATCGGGTACCTGTATCCGAAAGGCAAGGGATGGGTCCGCCTTGACCCCGGCGCCTCGGCGGATTCGGTCTCCATTACCCAGCTGGCATCGCTCGTCGACGATCCGCGCGACCTGTCGCTGATGCTGCTGAAACTGAGTAGCGACGGTGATACCGAGGGCATCGAACGCAACGCCGCGCTGCGGCTGAAGTTCGATGACCTCACGATGATCTTCCAGTCGATGCACCCCGACCTCGGACGGAAGATGTTCGGCAAGCTCGCCAGATCGGTGCTGGCGCTCGGCGCCGAAGCCCGCCACGCACTGTTGAAGGACACGGTGTTGCCGGGTCTCATCGAGGGCCGGTCGGCAGGACAGATCCTCAACGATTTTCCCGACCTCGAGCTCTCCGACGCCATCGGTATGCTCCTCGACCTCGAAACGGCCGATCCCGGCGTGATCAACGCCGCGCTGTCGAAGCTTGACTTGCCGCCCGAACGTCGCCAGTCGATGAAGCCGCTGCTGCAAAAGCGGTTCAAGGCGCGCGATGATGCGCGCGCCGGGATGGGCGGGCCGAGCACAGACGAGGTCCTCAATCGCTTTGCCGAGAAATGGATCAAGGTCGACGGCGCGACGCCAAAGAACCTCGTCGAGCTGTCGTCGTTCGACCTGGCGTTCGATCTGGCGGCACGCGAAGCCGTCAGCGGCGTCAGCGACCTGATCGAGACAGCCGACGTCCTCGATGCGAAGCTGAACTGTCTGTTGAGCCTGCTCCGTATCAGTCTCAATCCTCAGCTCACCGACGGCTTCCTGGATCGCCTTGTCGGCGTTCTGACGACGTTCGAGCGCGCAGATCGATGGGACGACCTGATCGCCGCCGTCGCGCGGGTACGCGAACTGATTGAAACACTGCAGTCCTCGCGCACCGATATTGCCGATGCGCTGACCCAGGCGCTGTCGAAGTACTGGTCGCGGACGCGCACGCTGCGTGTGATTCAGCTGGAGGAACGCGGCGGCGACTCGCAGACCATCGCCAACCGTCTGGTGTCGGCCTTCGGTGTTGCCATGGTGCCGAGTTTCCTGGCACTCACCGAAGACAAGATCGACGACGCCAAGACGACGGCGTTGATGAACCTGATGCGCACCCACGCCAGGCTGCTCGCGCCGGGATTCGCCAGCGCGTTGAAAACCTGTTCGCCGCGCACGGCGTGCGTGCTCATGGAGCTGCTGTCCACCGCCGGGCAGGGTTTCGAGCGCTCGATTGCCATGCGCCTGAAGGACGAAGACGACACCGTATTCGAAGCCGGGGTCGCGGCGCTGGCGCGCATCGGCAGCGGTCAGGCGGCAAGCGCGGTGGCGTCGGCCGTCAGGACGGAAGGCCGCCAGCGGTCAGAGCTCGCCGAAAAATTCCTGTGGCGCTTCATGCCCGATATCTACAAGAACCCGCTGTTCGACATGCTGCGGGATCGCGACTTCGTCGCCGGCCATCCGCAGATGGCGCTGCGGCTGCTCGATCGCGCCCGCGCCGCCCAGCTGACGGTGCCGCGACAGACCCTTTCGACCCTCAGCCGCCTGATGTACAAGTTCTGGCGGCCGGCGCTCCTGCGCGTCGGCTTCAAGGCGCGGGGGATGCTCGGATTATGACCAACCCTGCTGCCGGTCGTCGCGAAACCCGCCGTGCCGCGGAGCCCGATCTCGATCCGCTCACGCTGCTCAAGAATCTGATTACGCTGCAGAAGCTCGTGGAGATGTATCCGCCCGGGCATCCCACCATCGCCGAGAAGCTGCGCGAGTCGATCGACATGGTGCAGCCGCACATGCGCGAGCACTCGTCGGTGCAGGTGGAAGTCATTCACGACGACATCTATCTGAACGGCGTTGTCTGCAGTTACAAGCGTCAGCTGACGGCGCCGATCGTCGCCGCACTCGCCGAGGCGGGCGTCAACAGCCTTCACATCCTGCCGGGTGTCGAACCGGAGGAATTGCTGGCGGCAACCCAGTTCCTCTCGCCGCGCAAGCTCCATCCCGACGGCGACACCGACCGTCAGCTGCAGGAGCGTCAGATCAATCGTATTTCCCTCAAGAAGCTCGTGCCGCTGGATACGAGCTGGCGGATGCGCCACTGGAATGAGCGGCCGACCGGGCCGATGGATCCCGCTCACGCCGAAGCGCTGTCGGTAGCGGAGAGCGTCTTCGAGGACGTCGCCGCGGGCAACCGCATCAACGCGATCGCGGTCACCGACCTGGTGCAGCTGCTCATCGGCCAGGTGGCCCAAAGTGGTGCCGCGCTCAACCAGATTCTCTCGATCAAGGAGTACGAGAATCTGACCTACTGCCACTCGGTCAACGTGGCAATTCTCAGCTTCATCCTCGGCCGTCAACTGCGCCTGAAGGAAGTGGCGATGGCCGCGCTCGTCGAGGCGGCGCTGCTGCACGACGTCGGCAAGACCCAGCTCGCGCTCGACATCGTCAACAAGCCTGGCAAGCTGACCGAGAGTGAGCGGAGGGTCGTCGAGGAGCATCCGGTCCGCGGCGCCGAGATTCTCATCGAGACGCAAGGTTTGCAGCCATTGACGGCAACGGTGGCACTCGAGCATCACCGGACGGTGATCGGCACCGGCTATCCCGATCTCGGGCGTGGCGTCGTGCCGCACATCATGAGTCAGATCGTTTCGGTGGCCGACGTGTACGAGGCGCTCACCGGTGCCCGATCGTACCGCTCGCCGTATCCGCCCGAGAAGGCATGCCTGATTCTGGCGCGAAGCGCCGGCGTGCAGCTCAATTCGTCGCTGGTCAAAGCGTTTGTCAGCGCCATCGGGTTCCTGCCGAAAGGATCGCTGGTTCGCACCAGCAAAGGCGAGATCGGCGTGGTTATCCGTACCAATCCCGCCGACCCGTTGCATCCGATCCTCGAACTGGTCGACGAGGGCTTGAATCGGCTGGGAAGCCAGATCGACACCAGCTCTCGCGATACTTCCGGCGCTTACGAGAGGACCATCGTCGAGACCGTGCCGCTCGAAGGCCGCAGCATCGATCTCGAGCGTCTCGCCTCGTAGGGTGGTACGTAGGCCGGAACTTCAGTTCCGGCCGGAACTTCAGTACGTAGGCCGGAACTTCAGTTCCGGCACTTCTCGCCCCCGCTACTGCAGCTTCGTGACCGCCGTGCCGATTACCGGGACGCTCCCATGTCCGTGAACCCGCGTGCATCCCAGTACCGAGTCGAGAAGTCCCGCAGCTATGCAACAGTGACCCTGACCAGCGGTGACAGGCTGCTCGGCGCGTTCTTCGTCGCCGCCACCGGTCCCAATCTGCCGGGGCCCGAACGGGTCGGCGACCTTCTCAACGGCGATTCCGGGTTCATCCCATTCGAATTTCACGCCGAGAACGGTTCCCGCACCATCCTTGTCAACCGCGCTCAGGTCGTCGCGGTGGAACTGGCCGAAAACGAAGAACGGCACGACTCGGGATACGACCTGGCGAAGCGGCGCATGGTCGCCGTCCGCCTCGCCAACGGACAGCGCATCGTCGGTACCGTGCGCGTGTATCGCCCCGAAGGCAGCGACCGCTTGAGCGACTGGGCGCGTCAGCCCAGCCAATTCCGGTACATCGAACTCGATCAGCTGACGATGATCGTCAATGTAGCGCACGTGATCGACGCGACAGAGGTTTAGACCATGGCCCAGCCTGCCCCCGCTATTGATCGGCTCTTTCAGGAAATGTGCGCCCTCGGCGCCTCGGATTTGCATCTCTCGGTCGGAAGCTCGCCGATCATCCGCAAGGATGGTCTGTTGCAGCCGCTCGACGACACCGTGCCGCCGCTCGGACCGAGTGATGTCGAAGCGCTGCTGACACCGATCATGCCGGAGCTGAACCGCCGGGAGTTTGCCGAGCGCCACGATACCGACTTCGCCTACGAGATCAAGGACGTCGCCCGCTTCCGCGGCAACGCCTTCGTCGATCGCAAGGGTGCCGGCGCCGTGTTCCGCGTGATTCCGACCAAGCTGCTCACCGCCGAGCAGCTGGGGCTGTCGTCGCACATCATGCAGCTCTGTCATCTGAACAAGGGGCTGGTGCTGGTGACCGGTCCGACCGGATCGGGCAAGTCGACGACGCTGAGCGCGATGATTGACTACGTCAATCGCAGCCGCGCCGATCACATCATCACGATTGAGGATCCGATCGAGTTCGTCCACCAGAATCAGAAGTGCCTGGTGAACCAGCGCGAAGTGCGCACCCACACCGATTCGTTCAAGGACGCGTTGCGTGCGGCGTTGCGCGAGGACCCGGACATCATCCTGGTTGGCGAGCTGCGTGACCTCGAGACGGTGGCAATCGCGATTGAGACGGCGGAAACCGGCCACCTGGTATTCGGCACCCTGCACACGACGACGGCGGCCTCGACAGTGGACCGCATCATCGATCAGTTTCCGGCCGATCGTCAGGCGCAGATTCGCGTGATGCTGTCGGAATCGCTGAAGGGCGTGATCGCGCAGACGCTGTGCCGGAAGGTTGGCGGCGGCCGCGTGGCGGCACTCGAAGTACTGATTGCCACCACCGCACTGAGCAATCTGATTCGCGAAGGCAAGACGTTCCAGATTCCGTCGATGATGCAGGTCGGCAAGGCGTCGGGGATGGTCACGCTCAACGACGCGCTCATGGAGCTGGTCACGAAGAAGGTCGTCGAACCGGCGGAGGCGTATGCCAAGGCGGTCGACAAGAGCGGATTCGAAGGGCTGTTGAAGCGGGCCGGCCTGGACGTCAACGGCAAGCCGGCCAAGGCGGCCGTCGCGGTCCCCGCGCGATAGCCAGCGCTGACACCACGCCGCCGGGTCTGCCTTTGCAGACCTGGCGTCGACCGTCTCACGGCCACACCCTCCCTGCGATACAATTGCCTCGCCGGCAGCACCCCTCTCCGGCCATCCTGCAAATGAGACAGTTGATCGTTCTGTTCGGTGTCGTCGTGTGTGCGGCGAGCGCAAGTGCTCAAGTCACGGACTCGCAGCCCGACGCGTGTGTGCACGGCGCCGGCCGTGAGGCCGTCAGGGCCTGTACTGCGTTACTCGCACGCGTCGCGCTCGACGACGGCGACAAGGTCGCCAGCTACCTGAATCGCGGCAACGCCTATGTGTCGCTCGGCGATCTGGTTCGCGCGCTGAAGGATTTCGACAGCGCGCTGGCCATCGATCAGCAGTCCGCGCAGGCGCGTCGCGCCTTCGCGAGCCGCGCCGGCGCGCTGGAAGAGCAGGCGAAGCTGGTGCGGGATGAGGACCGCGCGGCGCTGCTCGAACGCGCCGCGGCCGACTACGACCGCGCCATTGCACTCGGCATCCAACCACTCGACGTCGCCTATTTCAATCGCGGGCAGGTCCGCTACTCACTCGGCCATCTCGAGGAAGCGGTGAGTGACTTCACGCTGGTACTGGACACCGTGGAAGACACGGCGGCGCTCGTGGCGCGGGCACTGGCGCTGGCCGATCAACACCGTTGCGATCGGGCGGCAAACGATGTGGGCAAGGTCGCGGCAACCGCAACCGGTCCCGCTGACGTTTCCCTCGTGCGTCAGCTGAAGCTCTATGTCTCCGAACGCTGCCCCTAACGCCTAACGGCTAACGCCTAACGCCTTCGAAAGACCGCCGACACGAACGACGAATTCCTCGGAAAGCGTCGAATCGACAGCGCGGCTTCCGTGAATGCGCGGGCGAGCGGTCGTGCGACGTACTTCAGGCGGCCGACCAGGCCGAAATCAAACGCAATCCCTTCCGAGCGAAGCAGCTCGAACCCGGCGGCCTCGACCTTGGCGACCAGTTCGTCGTAACTCCATTCGGTGAGGTGCTCGGAGATATCCAGCCGCATGCCGAGGCCGATCTTCTTCTGCCATTCGTTTACCGTCGTTCGGTTCACCGTCGGGTAGGTGACCACGAGCACCCCGGCAGGTTTCAGCGTCCGATGGAACTCTGCGATCGCCTGCTGCGGGTGGAGCAGATGCTCGAGCGTCTCGACGCACACAATCCTGTCGAACGCGGCAGCGGGGAAGTCGAGCGTTTCGATGTTGGCCTTGTGGAACTCGACGTTCGGGGTCGAGCGAATCACTGCGGCCATGGCGTTGCCGGCGATATCAATGGCGTGCACGCGACGGCATCGTGGCGCGAGCAGTGCTGTCAGGCTGCCGTCGCCGCAGCCGGCATCCAGAACCGTGTCGCCAGGACGCGGATCGAGCATGCGCAACGCCGACTCGAACCTGGCCTGGTGATACCGCTTGCTGATGTCGATGCCGTGGATGGTGCAGCCACCGCCGTCATATCCGCCCTGGCGGTATTTCTCTTCGTAGTACCGCTCCAGCTCGGCATTGTTCGCGAATTCGAGCCGTTTCCGGCCGAGGATGCGGTTAGACGGCGTGTGTCCGGTCATCCGGTGGATGGTAACCGCGACGGCTTGACAATCACTAATACGCGCGGCGATACTACGTGACACGTAGTAATGACCGATCCCAACCTGCTCATTCTGGCCAGTCTCGCCGACGGCGACAAGCATGGCTACGCGATGATGACCGACATCAGGACGTTCGCCGATGTCGAGCTCGGTCCCGGCACGCTCTACGGAGCCATCACCCGCCTCGAGCAGCGCGGATTCATTCGCGCCACGGCGCCCGGCGACCGCCGGCAACCGTATCGGCTGACCGCTGCTGGTCGACGGTTTCTCGACGACGAGCTGTCCGCGCTCGACGCCGTGGTTCGAACCGGCCTGCAACGGCTCAAACGTGCATGAAACGGCTGTTACACCTCGCCCTCTGGCTGTATCCGCCGTGGTGGCGTCGCCGATACGGCCCTGAGCTCGAGGCTGTCATCGAGGATGCCGGTCTCAACCTCGCGGTCTTGAGCGATGTCCTGATTGGAGCGCTGAGTATGCAGACGAGAACGATGACCTTCCTGCCGGTCGTGGGTGCCGTGATCGGGATGGCGTGCGGCGCCCTCGTTGTCTGGCGTTCTCCCGCACTCTACATTTCGACATCGACGGTGCGGTTCGAACGCAGCAAGCCGCTCGCGGTAGCAGAGTCCCCGCTGCCGTTACGCCTCCGTACGAGCCTGGAGGAGGTGACAGGTTCGGATGAAACCCGTCGTGCGACAGCCGTCGAAGTGGTCGACAATTCGCCGATCGCGACCACGCTGCGAGTCACCTACGGGAATCCGAGTGCTGCCGAGGCCCAGCGCGTGGCGCAGAGCATCACCGCGGCGGTAGCCGCCAGCGCGAACGCGGCTGTGATCAGCAATGCCGACTTGCCGACGAGCCCGGTTCGCCCCCTCGCGCCTGTCGCTGCCGGCAGCGCCCTTGGCTTGCTGATTGGCGCGGTCGTCACGATCGCGGGCAGCAGGCGCGAGCCGATCAGTTAGACTACCGGGCGGTTGACCGAACCCAACGGCCCGCGGCTCTTATCCTGTCTCTTCTGGTTCGTCCTGGCGACCACGAGTCTCACACTGCTGAACTGCGGCGGCCAGACACCGGTCAGCCCCGGACCGGCAAGTCCGTCCTCGGTCGCGTCCCAGTCTCCGGCACCTGCCCCATCGCCCGGTCCTGACTCGCCGCTGCCGAGTGTTCCGCCGCCGACTGGCGGCGGGCGGGAAGTATTTGTGGGCGCCGGAGATATCGGTGCTTGTGACGGCAACGCCGAAGCCACCGCTCGGCTGCTCGATCGGATCCCGGGCACTGTCTTCACCCTGGGGGACCACGCCTATCCGCGCGGCGCCGCGATCGAATATGAGCAGTGCTACGACCCCACGTGGGGTCGGCACCGCGCGCGCACGCGCCCGACTCCGGGCAACCATGATTACGAACAGCCGGGCGCTGCGCCGTATTACAACTACTTCGGTGCGGCGGCGGGGGCTGCCGGTCTCGGCTATTACAGCTTCGACCTTGGCGCCTGGCACATCGTTTCCCTGAACAGCAACACCAACATCGCCGCACAGGTCACCTGGCTGCAAGCCGATCTCGAGGCGCATCGCACGCGCTGTACGCTCGCGTACTGGCACCATACGCTTTATTCTTCGGGTACCGAGAAGCCGACGCCCGCGGTGCGGGATCTCTACCGGGTGCTGTATCGCAGCAATGCCGATGTCGTCCTCAGCAGCCACAGTCACCTGTACGAGCGGTTCGCGTTGCAGGATCACGAAGGACAGTTCGATGCCGAGCGCGGACTGCGGCAATTCGTGGTCGGTACCGGCGGCGCTCCCCTTCACGCGCAGCAGGACCGGATGCCGTACAGCGAGGTGGTCATTGCGGCGTTTGGCGTCCTGAAGCTGACACTGGCCAGCGATAGCTACGAGTGGGAATTTATCCCCGTCTCCGGCCCCGGAGACTCGGGCACGGGTCGCTGTCACTGATCCCTGACGTCCCCAATCCCCAACATGTTGTGTGATACTGGGCAAGGATGCTCTATGGATTGGTCCCTTCTTCAGTCCTTCGCCTTTCGATAGCTGTCGGCGTCCTGAGCCAGGCGGCATGCCACATCCAGCTTGGTGAGAGCCAGACCAACCGCGTTACCGCCAGCGACCTGCAGCAACGCGTTCCGCTTTCCTCGCCCGCCACCCCGGACGCAGACGATGAGAACGCGTCCGCACTGCCCGTCCTGATCCTCGATGTTCCAGGCAGGGAGATTGCGCGCGGCAGCGAAAGTCCGGGCGTGCTGAAGGTGATCGAGGCGCACGATGGCACCCTGAAAGACGTCCAGAAGCGGGAGCCCGCGGTGCAATCCGCGATCAGCATCGAGATTCACGGCGATTCATCCGCCGGTCTGGCGAAGAAGTCCTATCGATTCGAGCTGGTCGACGACAAGCGGAGCGATCGCTCGCTGCCTCTGCTCGGACTGCCCTCGGGATCCGACTGGGTGCTGCATGGCTGCGGGGCGGATCGCACGTGTCTGCGCAATGCGCTCGCCTACGAACTGGCGCGGGACATGGGTCGTTATGCGCCCCGTACCCGTTTCGTCGAGCTGTTTGTCAACGACACCTATCGCGGCCTCTATGTGTTGACCGAGCGTGTCCGGCGAGACAAGGATCGCGTGGACCTGCCCCGCCCGGCGACGACGGAAGCCGAGGGAGACATCAGCGGCGGATACATCTTCAAGCTGGATCTCGGTGAGGGCGGTCCTGGCGATCGCGTGCCGCGTGACTGGGTATCGCCCGTCACACAGTGGGTCTATTCGTATTACTACCCGCGCTACAACCAGATCACGGCCGCACAAAAGACCTACCTGCGCGACTTCGTCAGCCAGTTCGAGCAAGTGATGCGCGGCAGCAGCTGGAATGATCCTGACGCCGGCTATCGCCGCTGGCTCGACGTCGCCAGCTGGGTCGATTTCGCAATCGTGCAGGAGTTGTCGCTCAATCCCGACGCTTACTTCAAGAGCGTGCATTTTCAGAAGTTGCCACGTTCGCAGGGCGACAGGCTGGCGCTTGGGCCGATCTGGGATTTTGATCTCGCGTTCGGCGCCGCTGAGTTCCGTGACTCACGCAATACGCGAGCCTGGGCCTACAAGATGAACCGCTTCGGTGGTGAGCCGGTTCCATATAGTCCGCCTGGGAAGCTGCCATATGTCCCGGCGTACTGGGAGCGGCTGTGGAGCGATAGTGCGTTCCAGCAGGACGTCCGCTGCAGGTGGCAGGAGCTTCGCCGCGGTCCGCTGGCGCTCGCTCAGGTCAATGCGCAGATCGATGCATGGGCGGAGCAGCTCGCCGGCGCGCAACCACGCGACGGGGCGCTCTGGGGTAATCCGCCGGCCAACGAGTTTGGCAACGAAGTGCGGATGTTGAAGGAGTTCATCGCCAACCGCATCGCCTTCATGGACGCGAGCCTGCCGGGTAAATGCAACGGTTAAGTCGCCGCTCGCACTTCCGGGTGCCCTCGACGACCAGCCTCGATCGGATTACTGACCGGGGACGAAGTCGTCCGGCACGAGCTCGATAGCGACGGCGACGCCGGAGGACTGCGGCGTTGGCGAGGCATTCGGTCGATACGTCAGGACCGCGCGAAGAGGACGGGGAAGCCGCCCACAATTGACAGCCCCGGGCGTGTCGCTCCGGAATGTAATGAACTCCACCTCGTTCAGTTGTCGTGCGGTCGCGCGCAGGGTGCGTCCGTCTGCTTGTATGACCAGGGCGACTGCCCCGGCCGCGCACTCCACCTCCTGGAACGTCCCGAGTACTTTTGTTTCGCCGGGGCCCGCGTCGCGGAGGTCGAGAATCATGCGTGGCGCTGCCGTAGTGCCGGCGGCGGCAGCGGTCGCAGCGGCAGGCCGGCCGGGGGCGGCGGCAGCGGCAGATGGTGCGGTTGAAGTCGACCCCGCCGGACCCGTTCCGGCGGTGGGCTGCGACGCGCGGTCGAAGAAGTCGAGAACGGACTGCACCTGCCGGCGCTCGTCATCGCTGTCGGCGAGTGCGCGCGCACCCAACGCCATTCCGCGCGCATCGCCGCGTTGATCGGTGGCCCACAGTGCCCGTGCCAGTACGAGGCGCGCGGAGACCGATGCCGGCTGGAGGGTGACCCCGGACCGCGCCGGCGCGATGGCCTCGGCATACTGGCGAGCCGAGAGGAACGTATCCGCGAGCATCGAGTGGGCAGGTCCGAATCGCGGATTGGCCGTGATCGCCCTGGTCAGAAGGCCTTGTCGACGGGTGAGGGCCGCGGCATCAGCCGATGCGGACCACTCGAGCACAGCGAGCCGATACAGCGTGTAGAAGCTCGTGGACGCAGCGTCGGCAGCCTTGCTGTACGAAAGCCGCGCCTCGTCATCCTTATCTTCGCGGTCGAGCAGCACACCTTCGGCGTCGAACACCGCCGCCGCCACCGGCGGCTGCCGCTCGGCTGCGGAAATCAGCGTGCGCGCGCCGGCTGCGTTGCCCATCGCGACGTGCATCCCGATCTCCGTCGCCTGCGCCGTTGCCGGTGCCAGCCGCTCGAATGTGTACGCGGATTCGGCAACGCTGATCTGCGTTTCGACAACCGCATAGACGAGGAGCGGACGCCGGAAGTAGTTGAGGTATCCCTGCTCGAACGCCTCAACGCTCCCGTAAACGGTCGCGATTGCGTCCTGTGACGTGCGCCCCTGCCCGATCAGCTCAACGATGCGATTGAGTGCGACAGCATTCGGTTTGCCGTCACCAAACAACAGGTAATGTGCGATCGCCCAGCTCTGCGCGTCGAAGCGCTGACGGGAAATTGCTTCGCGGTAGTAGCTCGAATCCGCGGTGATGTTCATCAGCTCCGTCGTCTTGAGACGAGGCTCGTTGTTCAGCATCCGGATGTACGGCGCAAACTGTCGACCGAATTCAACGCGGTTGTCGCGGACGATTGAGTTGCTCAGGAGTCCGGCCAGCCCGTTGCGAAACCAGAGCGGCATCCGTACTTCGAAGCCGGTCTCGAGCGCCAATGCGGCATACGACCAGTACGCGGCCTGATACGGACTCTGATCGGGCGTGTCCTCGCCCTGGACGTCCACGCGAAGGGCGATGAAATGCGTATCCGGCCCCGTCGAGAGGACGCTCGACGGTTTGACCTGACTGCCAGGCTCCCAATACCGTGGCACCAGCCGTTTCATCGTCGCCTCGTCGCGTGCCCCGAGCACGACAACGGGACGATCGAGCTGGGCCTTCGCCCAGGGAAAGGTGCCGGTGATCGCGGATCGGATCCGCTCGAACTGAGTCGCGATCCTGCGCCCGTCACGCTCGCGCGCGTTGGTGATCACCGTGAAGTTTGGGCTCGTGACGCGAACCCAGGCTTCTTGCGCCAGTGCCGCCGACGGAATCGCAAGGACCAGACCGAGCACCAGGACGCATCGCAACGGACCTATCATGACGGCCTCCTACCAAGCTCAGCGATTGCCATTCTACGCGGTCGCGCCGCGCGCAATTACCCCCATTTGGAGGCCATAAGTCGAGACGAGCGGATATTGAAGATCGCGGAAATCGTCCCGATTTCATGGAGTGCATTACGCAAGTGGCCAGCATGTTCAACCGACGACGGCCGCGTCGATTCTTCGTCAACCGCTTTCAGCTCAAACTGGCTGTTGCCAGTGTGTTGTGCCTGGGGGCGGGGTCCGGCCTGATCACCTTCGTTTCACCTGGTGCCACCAGCGGGGCATTGTTCACGCTGCTGCTCGCGCTGACCGGTATCGGCTTCATCTTTCTCTCGCATCGGGTCGCGGGGCCGCTCGTGCGCTTCCAGAACGTTTTCTACGCGCTCCGGCGCTGCGACCTTTCAGATCAGGTTCACCTTCGCGAAGGTGATTGGCTGCACGACGAAGCCGACGATCTGAACGCGGCGATTCGCCATCTGCGGCGCCGCGTGGCCGTCCTGCGTGGTCGGCACCTGGCCGCCGAAGTTGCCCTCGGCAAGGTGCGAATCGCGCTCGACTCGAAAAACCCGAACGACCTGCTGTACGCGGTGCGTGAGCTCGATCGCGCCAACGGCCGCGTGACGGCGACCCTCGCGCGCTTTACCATCCACCGCGGCACTCGCCGCGGTGCCGCCGCACCCGTGTCCGCGACCGAAGAATGGTGGCGGGCAAGAGCCAGTTAGCCCAACCCCTCGCACCTCGCACCCTCGCACCTCCAACTTCGCACCTTCGCACCCTCGCACCTTCGCACCCTTTTCGCCTTTTTGCGGGGTTCTCCACGGCCTTTCGCGTTAGAGGGTATTGAAGTCCCTCGTCGGAGAGAAAGGTCAGGCTATGGACGAAATTGCTGGGGCAATCGACCAGAGACTCGCGGCGCATCTGTTCGACTTGAATCCATTTCCGGCGGTGATCACCCGGCTGGACGACCACGTCGTCCTGGCGGTGAACGCCCGCACGGTCGAACTGTTCGGGATCAGCCAGCAAGACGCGCGCGGTCGTATTGCCAGCGATTACTACGTTGATCCGGCACAGCGGCAGATTGCCGCCGACCGAGTGCGCGCTGAGGGACGCATCGACAATTTCCGCACCCAGATCAAGCTGCCGAACGGCGGCACGCGCTGGGTGCAGTGCTCGGGCCGGCTGGTGACATGGGAGGGCGAGCCGGCAATCTTCAGTGTCTTCACCGACATCAGCGAGCAGGTCTCGGCGGAACAGGCGCTCAAGGCGAGTGAACAGCGCCTCACCGCTCACAGTCAGGCGCTGACCACGCTCACGGCACGCTACGCAAACATCGCCGATCCGTTTGTGGATCGCCTTCGCGACATTCTGGTGGTGTCGGCGCGCGCGCTGCAGGTCGAGCGCCTCAGCATGTGGCGCTTCGACGCCGATCGCCTGGCGATCGAGTGCCTGAGTCTCTATGAACGCACCCCCGATCGCCATGAGTCCGGCGCCCGCCTGCCTCGCGTCGCGGCGCCGTCGTACTTCACTGCGCTCGAAAGCGAGCGGGTGATTGCCGCTGTGGACGCGGCAACGGATCCGCGGACGCGCGAGTTCCTCGCCGGCTACCTCCGTCCGCACAACATCGGCGCCATGCTGGATGTGCCGCTGCGTCAGACCGGGTCCACGCTGGGGGTTCTCTGCGCTGAGCATGTCGGCGGCGCGAGAATGTGGACAATCGACGAGCAGAACTTCGCGATTGCCACCGCCAATCTGATCGCGATGGCGCTGGCTGACGATGAGCGTCACAACGCGCTCGACCGGCTCGCCGAAAGCAACGCGCTCGCGCAGCTCATCGTCGATACCGCGCACGACGCCTTTGTCGGCGTCGATTCGTCCGGCAAGATCGTCACCTGGAATTCGCAGGCGGAAAAAATCTTCGGCTGGCCGCGAGCCGACGCCATCGGGCGGACGCTGACCGAGACGATCATTCCGCCTCGTTTCCGCGAGGCGCACGCCCGCGGTATGAAGCGGTTCCAGCACACCGGCGAGTCGTCGGTAGTCAATCAGCGGCTGGAATTGATGGCCCTCGACCGTGACGGCCGCGAGTTTCCGGTCGAAATCACCATCACGCTGCCGATGTGGACGAAGGACGGCTACTTCTTCGGGGCGTTCCTTCGCGACATCTCCGCGCGTAAGGAACATGAAGAGCAGTTGCGGCGGGCCAAAGAATCAGCCGAAGCGGCGACGCGGGCCAAGAGCGAGTTCCTGGCCAACATGAGCCACGAGCTGCGGACCCCGCTCAACGGCGTAATCGGCTACTCGCAGCTGTTGCAGCGCGACCGAACGCTCACCCCGTCGCAGCGCGAAGCGCTCAATGCGATCGCCAAGTCAGGCTCCCATCTGCTGGACCTGATCAACGACATCCTCGATCTGTCGAAGATCGAAGCCGGCGCGATCGATATCGAGACCTCCGGTACCGATCTGGCGCAACTGGTCGTCGATCTGAAGTACATCGTCGGCGAGGTAGCCCGGCGCAAAGGCCTGCTGCTGACCACGGCGATTGCCGCCGACGTTCCGCGCCGGGTGCTCATGGACGGCCGGCACGTGCGACAGGTGCTGCTGAACCTGCTGGGCAACGCCATCAAATTCACCGAGGCCGGAGAAGTTCGTCTCATCATCGAACGTGCTGGAGACCAGCGCCTGTCATTCGCCGTCATCGATACGGGTATCGGCATCGAGCCGGCCAGTTTGTCGACGATTTTCGACGCGTTTACCCAGACCGAATCGGGAGCAAAGGCCGGCGGCACCGGACTCGGTCTCGCCATCAGCCAACGCCTGGTCAAGCATATGGGCGATGAGCTGCGCGTCGAGAGCGAGGTTGGTCACGGGAGCCGCTTCTCATTTACGTTGCCGCTGGTCGTTGCGGAGGCCCACGTAGGGCGGAACTTTAGTTCCGCCAATGGTACCCCCGTCAGCTCTGCCAATAGTTCCGCCAATGATTTCACCGACGATGAACTGCCGTACGACGCGCGGCTGGCGCCCGGCCAGGAATTGACGGCGCTGGTCGTCGACGACAGCACCGTGAATCGACGCATTCTCGCCGCGCTGCTCGAAAGCGCCGGAGTGACAGTGATCACTGCTGCCGGGGGCAACGAGGCGGTGCAACTGGCTCGCGACAACCGTCCGCACGTCGTGTTCATGGACCTGAAGATGGGCGATGTAAGTGGGTTCGACGCGACGCGTCTGTTGAAAGCAGATTCAGCGACCGCGCACATTCCCGTGATTGCCGTTACCGCCAGCGCGCTCGGCGACAGCCGCCGGAGCTCGGCCGAAGCCGGCTGCGTGGATTACCTCACCAAGCCGGTGCGCGCCGAACTGTTGTTCGCCGCGCTGCAGAAGCATCTCGGTGTCACCTTCGTTCCGGCAGAGGAGGTTGACCCTGCGGCCGTTGGCCGGAATATGAGTTCCGGCGACGCCGATGGACGACCGAACGTTGATTCACGCAATGCGGGTTTCATTGCGACCCGCCTTCGCACCGCGATCGACATGGGCGATGTCACAGCTCTGGAGACCGTCGCGCACGAACTGGTGGAGCAGGGGCCCGAGCTGGCCGCGCTGGCCCGGCACATCACGCGCCTGACCTCGACCTTCGACTTCGACGGACTGCAGACCCTGGCCACCGCGCTCACGACAGACGAGGCAACCGCACATGCTGGCACCAACTGACATCGACCTCCGCGCGCCGGCGTTGCCGGTTCCGTCCGCGACCATTCTCGTCGTCGACGATGGACCGGTGAACCTGCAGGTGCTCGTCCGCACCCTGCACGGCAGCGGGCACCGCATTCTCGTCGCGCGCGACGGCCTCACCGCCCTCGACATCATCCGCCGCGCGAAGCCTGACCTCGTGCTGCTCGACGTCATGATGCCGGGCATGGACGGCTTCGAAGTCTGCCGCCTCGTCAAAGACGATCCAGTCACCGCCGAAACGGTCGTCATCTTTCTCTCGGCGCTCGACGACGTGACCGACAAGGTATCCGGCCTGCAACTGGGCGCCGTTGACTACATCACCAAGCCGATTCAGGGAGATGAAGTCCTGGCGCGAATTCAGACGCATCTCACCCGGCTGTACCTCGAACGCGAGCTGCGCCGAAGCCGCGATCGACTTGATCGCGAGCTGGAGAGCGCCGCCGCAATGCAGCGCCGTATTCTGCCGCAGACGATGCCGACCGATGCGCGCGTCGACTTCGCCGCCTACTACCGCACCAGCCGCCACGCCGGCGGCGACTACTACGACGTGCTCGATCTGGGTGACGGGCGCTACGGCATCCTCGTCGCCGATGTCTCCGGGCACGGCGCGCCCGCGGCGATCGTCATGGCCATGCTCCGCACCATCGTCCACACCGTCTGTCAGAAAGACGATCCGTCGGCCGTTCTGCGGCAGATCAACCAGCACTTCAGTTACCTGTGGGGGGGCGGCATGTTCGCCACCGCCTTCTATGGCGTGCTGGACGTCAACACGGGAACGTTGCGCGCCGCATGTGCCGGTCATCCGGCACCGCTGTTACTGCGTCGGGACTGCACGTGTGCCGAGCCGCTGACCCTCAACGGCGTTCGGCCACTCCTGCTGATGGATATCGGCGACGTACCTACCACCGACCACCTGCTTGCGCCTGACGATCGCCTGCTGCTCTTCACCGATGGCATCACCGATCGCGAGGCCCCTGACGGGACCATGTACGACGAAGCCCGCCTGGTCGCATCACTCGCCGACGCGGCGTCGCTCGAGCCTCAGGCGATGATCGATCGGCTGATTGCCGACGTGAATGCGTTCAGCGGCGACCACGAACCAAACGACGATCAGACCCTGCTTTTATTACGAGTAAATCGTCGATAGCGGCGGGTATGCAGGTCCACCCGACCAACGACTCTTTGACGAGGCGATGGTAGGATTCCCGCACCCTGCACACACGACGAATCGCCATTGCGCCCCTCCTGGGCGGGCTGCTCACCACGTACGCGACGGCCGCCGCCGCGGCGTCGCCCGGGTCGTTTACCCTCAGCGCTGCGACCCCTGCATGCAATGGCAGCAGCCCACAGGTCGCCCTGAAGTGGACGGCATCCAGTGGCGTCAGCACCTACGAGATTTTCCGAAACGGCAGCGTGCTCGCGTCTGGTATTCCAGCCGCGACGCTGACATTTACCAACGGCGGCTCCGGCGTCGCTGCCGGCGCTACATACAGCTACTACGTCCGCGCCCGTAACTCGTCCGGGACAAAGAACTCGAATTCGCTGTCGGTGACGACGAGCAGTACGTGCGGCCTCACGCTCGTTCCCACCGCGGTTATTGCCGACGCGCAGGTTCGCAACTCGTCGCCGACGTCGAATGAAGGAACGACGACCACGCTGCGCACGCGAGAGGATCCGTCCGGCACCACGTATCGGAGTTATCTGAAGTTCGACGTGACCGGCCTCTCGAGCACGGCAGACGTGGCCAGGCTGCGCGTGTATGCGACCGCGGGCAATTCCGCCGGCCTCCAGATCTACGCAACAGGCGGTGGATGGACCGAAACCGGTATCAACTGGAACACTGCGCCGGCGCTCGGCGCGCTGCTCGGCAGCACAGGCGCGATCGCTCAGAACACGTGGGTGGAAATCCCGCTGCAGACGGCCTCTTTCGTCGGTAATCAGGCGTATTCGCTGGTGCTCGTTGGTCGATCGACGTCGAGTGGCTATGTCGCCAGCCGCGAAAGCGGCAACAGGCCGCAGCTGATTCTCGCCACCGGCGGGCTGCCTGTTCCGCCGCCTGACCCGGTGCCTCCTGCGCCGTTTTCAAAAAGTGCTCCGGCGAATGGTGCGTCGAATCAGTCGTCGAACCTGACGCTCAATTGGACAGCAAGCGCAGGGGCTGCGAGTTATCAGTACTGTCTCGACACCATCGACAACAGCGCCTGCGACACCGCATGGACAAGCACCGCTGCTGCAGCCAGCATATTGGTCAACGGACTGAACGCCGGAACATCGTACTGGTGGCAGGTTCGTGCCGTGAACGATGTCGGCACGGTCGAAGCAAACACCGGCGGCTGGTGGGCATTCACGACCGCGACGACGACTCCCTCGCCGACGCCCGCCACGACGACGATCGTGGCTGACGCGCAGGTCCGCAACTCGTCGCCGTCGTCCAATGAAGGAACGCTGACAACCCTGCGCACCCGAGAGGATCCGTCTGGCACGACGTATCGTAGCTATCTGAAGTTCGACGTGACGGGTTCGAGCGGTACGCCTGTTTCGGCGAAGCTGCGGCTCTATGCGACGGCCGGTAACTCCCTTGGCATTCAGGTCTATGCCGGCGCCAATGGTTGGACGGAGACCGGCATCAACTGGAACAATGCGCCGATGCTCGGAACGCTGCTGGCGAGTACAGGCGCGATCACGCAGAACACGTGGGTCGAGATCGGGCTTCCATCGAGTCTCTTCACGACGAGCCAGGCTTACACGCTGATTCTCGTCGGTAAGCCGACGCAAAGCGCGTACTTCGCGAGCCGAGAGAGCGTCAACAAGCCACAGCTGGTGTTCGACGGCGGAAGCAGTGGCGGCGGTGGCGGAGGTGGTCCCGTCCCCGGTACTCCGTTGGCCTGGCCCGGCGGTACCGGGGTGCAGACCGCCGATGGCTCCAACGTGTTCGGCGGTAATCTCAGCGGGCTGGCGTATGAAGGCACCAGTACGCCCGCGCCTGGTGTGATTTGGGCCGTTCGCAACAATCCTGGATCGCTTTTCCGGCTCGTGTGGAACGGAACGATCTGGACGCCCGACACCAATGGGAGTTGGGGGAGCGGCAAGACTCTGCGCTATCCGGGAGGCAGCGGCAGTCCCGATGCCGAAGGCGTCACCTTCGCCCTGTCCTCGAGCGGCGGCGTCTACGTCGCTTCCGAGCGTAACAATGATGTGAGCGGCACCAGTCGAAACAGCATCCTGCGCTTCGATGCCACGAGCTCCGGATCAACGCTGACGGCGACACATGAGTGGAACCTGACGGCAGATCTTCCGGCCGTCGGCGCCAACCTCGGTATCGAAGCGATCGCCTGGATTCCGGATTCATTTCTCGTCTCGCGCGGGTTCGCCGATCAGAGCCGCGGTCCCGGCACGGCATACGATCCTGCGGCGTATCCCAATCACGGCACCGGTCTGTTCTTCGTCGGCGTTGAAGCCAACGGCGTCGTCTATGCGTACGCGCTCGACCACGCCCGTGGCGGATTCACGCGCCTCGCCACCATCGTCACGGGTCTTGCCGGCGTGATGGATCTGCACTTCGATCGCGAGCTCAACGATCTGTGGGCAGCCTGTGACGACACCTGCAACGGGCGCTCCGCCGTACTGAGGATTGGGGTCGGCACCGGTACCTTCGCTGTCGCGCAGTTCTTCGACCGGCCGGGCAGCATGCCGAACCTCAATAACGAAGGGATCACGTTCGCGCCGCTCGCCGAGTGCGTTGCCAACGTACGGTCGGCATTCTGGGCCGACGATGGGGAGACCGGCGGGCACGCCGTCCGCCAAGGCACGGTGACGTGCACATCTCCGTGACCAGGGTTTAGTCCCGTGACTTCTGCGGTGTCGGCGGACCTCCCGGTCCGAACACGCGACCATCCGCCAGCGTCACCCGGATCAGGCTGCCGTTGTTTGCGCCGCTCCGCGCCGGATGCGTAACGACCGTCACGGCGTCGCCGAACTTGAGTGTGGAGGGCTTCCAACCAGTTCGCAACAGCATGCCCGGCGCGCCCGCCTCGATACTCCATTCCACCTGGGCGCCTTTGCCGTTCGGTACCATCACCTGCAGCCAGACGTGCGGGTTGGTGAATTGCACCTCCTTGATCGTGCCGACCAGCGTGATCTCTTTGGTGAGATCGAAGTTGGCGAACGAGTGATGCGCCAGAAGCGGCTGGCTGAGTACCAGCGCGGTGAGCAGGACCACCGTCGAGCGTCTCATCGCATCCTCACTGCGTCGGAACGCCCGGCCGCTCCTGGCCTTCGGCGTCGCGACGACTATTGTCGGTGCAGGCGTACTCCTGCAGGTCGATGTCGGGACGTCGCTGCCAGTAGCGCTTGACGGTCCACTGCTTCGTGTAAGTCTTGGGATCGTCCACCGTGATTTCGTCCTCGAGATACTGGCCGTTGCCCACGAGCCGGATGCGTTCGATGACGTGCAGCTGATCGCTGGCAGGAAATCGCGGCGCCGTATCGACGCCTGACGTGACGGCACCTGATACATACCCGTTGATCGGCCGCGCGCGCCCGTTCGTCCCTATCGTGTCGACGACGAGCGTGTCTCCTTCCCATCGGCCGATAGAGTGGCCGAGAAACGTTGGCAGCACCTCGTCGGCCGGCGGATGCGGTCGACCGTCGATGTAGATGCGCCGCGGCTGCGTGATCGCCTCGTGGTGCATGACGATGACGTTGGGTCCCTGAAGAATTTGGATCGGGAACAGTCCGCTTCCGCCCATGAACGTCACCGGCGACCACGGATTGCACTCGCCGGGGGTGACCGGACTCGCCAGACGCTTCGACTCTTCTGCGCCCCACGACGTGAAGGCCGGCTCCGGAAACGGCGTGTTGCGGAAACGGGGATCGGCCTCGGCGACGCCTCCCATCCCCATCCACACGCCCCAGATTTCGGGAACGGCTGGCCTCGGCGTCGCCGCCGGGGAGGGCGCGCACGCGGACGCTGTCAGGGCGATCCAGGCGATGCTCGCGCCAACGGGAAGCAAGCGCTGCAGCACGTTGCGTACTCCTTGGTATTTGGCAGGCGGATGCTAGCACAGCGGGTCGGTGTCGATCCGCTGCTTTCCCGTTCGACGTGTAGGTAAGGAGAGGAAATCGACCATGAAAATCACCGCTAACACGACCAATCGACTGCTGTGGACGGCCCAGGCGCTGCTGGCGCTGCTGTTTCTGTTCGCAGGCGTCGCGAAGCTGGTCATGTCCCCGGAGCAGATGGAGGGGCCGGTCGAGCTGCCGCTCGCGTTCCTGCGCTTCATTGGCATCGCCGAAACGCTGGGCGGGATGGGCCTGATTCTGCCAGGCCTGCTGCGTATCCGGACGGAGTTGACGCCACTGGCTGCCGCCGGGCTGCTCATCATCATGGCTGGCGCGTCGGTGCTGACTGTCGCCACAATGGGTGTTCTGCCCGCGCTCGTTCCATTCATCGTCGGTGTGCTCGCCGCGACCATCGCCTATGGACGGTGGCCGCTGCGGACAACGGCTGTTCACGCGTGATCCGGGGCCACGACCATGCGCTATCTGATGTTCATCAAGCACACCGAGGACTACCGCAACAAGACCGTTCCCGCTTCGCTCTATGACGCGATGGGCGAGTTCGTCCAGGAAGGGTTCAAGAGCGGCAAGTTGATCGATACGGCTGGACTGAAGCCGACGAGCGACGCGAGCCGGGTGCGTCTCAGCAACCGCACAATCACCGTCACTGACGGGCCGTTTACGGAGTCAAAGGAAATCGTCGGCGGCTATGCGCTGATGGAGCTGGCGTCGAAGGAGGAAGCGCTCGAGTTCGCCAGGAGATTCATGGAGCTGCACCGGCAGCATTGGCCGGAGTTCGAGGGCGAGTGCGAGGTGCGGCCGCTCGAGGATCATCCTCAGACGTAGGACCGGCCGTATCAGGCCCCTCGATGTATAGTTCCGCGATCAGAGGAGGGAGCCGCATGCACCGGCGTCGCGTACTCACCTGGATGGGCGTTGCTGCATCAGCAGAAGTGCTGCGGCGCCTCGGTCCACTGGAACTGCAGGCCCGCGCCCAGGTTGCCGCACAGGCCCAGGCCAACAGCATCGACTGGGCGGCGCGGGTCGCGTCGCTTGCGAAACCCGCGAATGACGAAGTCGCCCTCACCGCGGTCGGTGACCTGATGCTCAGCCGGCCGGTCGCGTCGCGCCCGGGCGCTGCGGTGCAGGAGATGTATCGCATCATGCGCGACGCCGACGTCGCCTTCGGCAACTGCGAGGAAGTGATCTCGTCGATCGGCTTCTACGCACAGCGGATGGCGTATCCGGCGATGCTCGACGACTTCAAGGCTGTCGGTCTCAACACCCTGAGTTTGTCGAACAATCACTTCATGGACATGGGTCCCCAGCCTGCGATGCAGGGGCTCGGGGAACTGAAGTCGCGCAGCTTCACCGTTTCCGGCTGCGGCCGCAATCTCGAGGAAGCGCTGACACCCGGCATCCGGGTCGTCAAAGGCACTCGGGTCGGGATGCTGGCGTTCTGGGAAGTGGCGTCGAACTTCGCGCCGCCCGCCTACATGGAACAGGCACGCGCCGGCGCCGACAAGCCCGGCATGGCGATGATCACCGGCGTACAGGTCGTCAGGCCAGGCTCGCGCGATCCGATCCTCATGCCGCGGACCGAGGACATGAACACCATGGCCGGAGCCATCGAGCGCGCACGAACGCAGTGCGACTTCCTGATGGTGTCATTCCATCAGCATTGGGGCGGCCAGGAAGGCGCCGGTCAGGGGATCATCCCCGCGCAGGAGCCACCGCGACGGACCACGGTCGTGCCCGCGAACCTGAGCGCGGCGCGCAATCAGGTCAGCGAGGGACGTCAGCTGATTTCGCGTGCCGCCGTCGACGCCGGCGCCGATCTGGTCGTCGGACACGGACCGCATATTCTCAACGGCGTCGAGATTTACAGGGGCAAACCGATCCTGCACAGCCTCGGCCATTTCTATATCGAAGGGATGCAGGACGGGAAAGTCCTCCCGCAGTTCTACTTCAGCCCGTCGATGGTGAGCTCGATCGAGAACGGCTGGTGGGCCGAGGAGCAGCGCTGGTCGGCCATTGCGCGACTGTTCATCAGGAACCGCACAGTCACGCGACTCGAGCTGATCCCGGTCACCATGGACATTCAGAAAGACGGTCTCCCGGAGTTCCCCGCGCCGTCCGTCACCGCGCAGATTATGGAAGCGGTCGAGACACTCTCGAAACCACTCGGCACCACGGTGCGTTCGCGCGGCTGGTACTCAGAGGTCATGGTGTGATGCCGGCCCTGATACGGGCCACCCTTGTGGTTCTCATGTGGGTGACCGCGGCCGCGGCCCAGACCACCGCGCCGGTCTATCAGCTCGATTCGAGCTGGCCGAAACCACTGCCCAATAACTGGGTACTGGGCGCTGTATCCTCGGTCGCCGTCGATCGCCACGATCACGTCTGGATCCTGCATCGTCCACTCACCATACCGGCGGCAGCGCTGACCGCTGGCAAGACGGCCGCGCCACCGGTCATTGAGTTCGACGAGCTGGGCAACCTCGTTCAAGCGTGGGGCGGGCCGGGCCACGGGCACGTCTGGATGGAGCCAAGCAGCGAGCCGTTTCCGCGCGGCGGCGCCGCTGAGCACGGCCTGCACGTCGACGCGCAGGACAACGTATGGGTCACCGGCACCGGGCACGTGGTACTCAAGTTCAGCAAGGCGGGAAAGCTTCTCCTGCAGATTGGCGAACTGTGGAAGACGGGGGGTAACACCAGCACCGTGTTTCTCGGCAACCCGACCGACGCTGCTGTAGACGTGGCTCGACGCGAGGTCTACATCACCGATGGCTACATCAACCACCGCGTCATCGTCTTCGACTCGGAGAAGGGTACGTATAAGCGCCACTGGGGTGCTTATGGCAAGAAACCTGACGATCGGCCGGTGCCTGTTTTCGATCCGGCGGCACCGCTGCCGGATACCTTTTTCGCCGTGCACTGCGTGGTCCTGTCGCGTGACGGCCTCGTCTATGTCTGCGATCGACAGCGCAACCGGCTGCAGGTGTTTCAGAAGGACGGGACGTTCGTGAAGGATCGGCCAGGGCGCCGAGGTCTCCGAGTCCCATTAGGAATCCGCCACATGCGACGTACATGATGCCCTTGCGTCGAGTGTGTTCGGCCAGCGGTGCCAGCACGTTCCGCACGTAAGCGGCGTCGCGGAGATCTCCGCTGTCGGCGCTGTCATAGATACCTCTTCAGAGTTCCGCTGAACCGCGTGTAGATGAACGTCACCAGCATCAGCACGATGCCGAGCAGACCGAACGACACGATCCGCGCCGCCGTCTCGAGCTCCCGCGAATCGTAGGCAAGTACCTTGACGATGCATAGGCCGAGCAGAACGAGTCCGGAACGGCGCAGAATCGCCCACTGTTGTGGTGATAGAGCTACGACGCCGCTTCTTCTAACGTATCGAGCGCGAGCTTGCGCACGCCGCGCAGATCGACCTTCCCCGTGCCGAGTGTGGGAATCGTTTCGACGAACCGGAGGTCTTCGCGTTTCGGGATCCAGAGTTTGGGAAGTTCCGTTCGACAGAGCTGTTCCCACAACGCCTGGGCGGTGACATCTGGGTCGGTATAGAAGGCGATGAGCCGTTCGCCCTTGGAATCGTCGGGAATCGACGTGACCACGGCGGACTGCGTTTCGCCCAGACACGCCACGATCGATTCCTCGACCTTCATGTGCGGCACCATCTCGCCGGCGATCTTGCTGAAGCGCGATAGCCGATCGGTGATGAAGATGAATCCGTCCTCATCGATGACCGCGATGTCGCCGGTCACGTACCAGCCGTCGCGGAGCGCTTCCTGGGTACGCCTGGGTTCACCAAGGTACCCCTGCATCCGGTTGGGTCCCTTGACGAGCAACAGGCCGGGCGCTCCAATGAGCGGCCCTTCGCCCGTATCGGGATCGACCACTTTGGCGACGACACCGGGCAGCGGGTGGCCGACCGATCCGGTCTTGATGCCCACCTGGAATTCGCCCTGATCGTTGACGTTGGGCAGATTCGCGCAGACCACCGGCGCCATTTCCGTGCAGCCGTAGCCTTCCAGCAGATCGACGCCGAACTTTTCCTTGAACGCCTGGGCGACCGGCTCCCGCAGCTTCTCGGCACCGACAATCGCGTAGCGAAGGCCCTGCAGCTGTTCGGGTTTGCACTTCCGCACATACGACGCACAGAACGTCGGTGTGCTGATGAGCATCGTCCCTTTGTACTTCTCGGCGAGGTCGCCGACCGTCTTCGCGTCCATTGGATTCGGGTGATACACGACTCCGAAGCCCGAGGTGAGCGGGAACCACAGGGTTCCAGTGAAGCCGAAAGAGTGGAAGAACGGCAGCACGCCGATCAGCATGTCGTCATTGCGGACCTCGACGACCTGCTCAACCGCATCGAGGTTGGCCAGCACGTTTCGATGCGAGAGCATCACGCCCTTTGGTACGCCCGTGCTGCCGCTCGAGAAAATGACAGTGGCGGTGTCGTCGGCGCGAACGCCTCCGCCGCCGGCCATCCGGATGAGGAGTGAAGTAGGCAGCAGCAGCGCCTGAAGAAACGTGGTCGCCATCGCCGCCGGCTTCATCAGCACCGGCAGTATGTCTTCGAGGTACACCATGCCCGGCAGCGTCGGCAGCGCCGCTTTCGTCACGAACTGCTTCGACGTGATGATCGTCGTGATGCCGCACTGGGCGATGGCGTGCGTCATCGATTCGGTCCCCGCGGTGAAGTTGAGATTGACCGGGACCCTGCCCGCGAGTGACGCACCGAGGTTGGCGAGAGCGCCGCCAACCGACGAGGGCAGCAGCAGGCCGAGGTTCGGCTCATTGGCGGTTCGTGTGCGAATCCACTTCGCCAGCAGGAGACTGGCGGCGAGCGCGCGGCCAAACGTCAGCGTGCGGCCCGTCGAATCCGCCATCGCAAAGCTGAAGAACCGTCGGCGCGCGGTCTTGACGAAGTGACGCGGCAGCGTGTCGTCGGGGCTGTGGCGGCGCTGAGCAACCTCGGCGCCCAGCTCCATCATCGCCAGACGGGCGTCGGTGGCTTTCGTAGACGACGGCAGCGGTCGCCCGAACGCCACGGTGACGGGAAAGGGGAACGCGGTCGGGCGCTTCCAGAAGAACTTCCGCCCCTTGAAGCTGAAGATGCTGCCCCAGACACGATCGAGGTAGACCGGCACGATCGGGACGTCGAGGCCCTCGACGATCCGCTCGAACCCGCGCTTGAAGGGCAGGAGGTTGCCCGTGCGGCTCACCGCGCCCTCCGCAAAGATGCAGACGACATGGCCGCGCCGCAACTCCTCGCGGGCCGCTTCAAGTGACGCCACGATGTCCCGCCGCGACGCGGACGCGGGGATCGCATGCATCATCCGCATCAACCAGTTGAGCGCCGGATGCTCCCAGTAGGGCCGGTAGACGATGAAGCGGATGAAGCGCTGCACGCAGCCGCCGACCAGGAGCGGATCGACGAACGAGATGTGATTGCAGATGATCAGTGCCGGACCTTTGTTCGGCACATGTTCGGCGCCCTCGATGCGGATCTTGTACACGGTATGCGTCAGCAGCCAGACGACGAATCTGATGGTGAACTCCGGCACCACGCTGAGGATGTAAAGGCTCGATACCAGCGTCAGCCCGCCAAAGATCAGGAAGATGCGATCTGCACTGAGATTCAGGACGTCGGTGCACACCCAGAGCGCGGCCGACGCAAGCATCACGGCGAGCATGTTCAGGAAGTTGTTGGTGGCGATGAGCCGCCCCTTCTCGTGACTCTCGCCGCGCTGCTGCAGAAGCGCGTTCAACGGAACCGCGAAGAGGCCGGCAAAGAAGCCGACCACCGTCATGTTGAATGCCGCCCACCCAAAGGACCCGGTCGAGCGTGAGAGGAAGATCGCGAACATCCCCATCCCGATTGAACCAACCGGCGCGAGACCCAGCTCGACTTTGTCGCCGGAGAGACGGCCGGCCATGATGCTGCCGACGCCGATACCGACGGCGGCGAACGCGCCGAGCATGCCGACCCATCGATCGTCGAGCTGCAGGACGTCGGTGCCGAACAGCACGGTCGTCAGCTGCAGCAACGAGCCGAGGAACCAGAAGTAGGAGATGCCGAGCACGGTGTGCGCAAGCACCCGGTCGCGCGACAGATGGCGGAGACCGTGGGCGATCTCACCCCAGGGATTCAGGTTCATCCGCCCGCCCGGAACCGCCGCAGGCACGCGGGCGATGCCGAAGCTCGTCGCCGTGCCAATCACCGCGATGGCCAGCACCGCAGCGCCGAGCATCCAGGCCGAATCAGACCAGACGCCGAATAGATAACCGCCAACGGCAGTCCCGGCCACGATGGCGACGAAGGTGCTCATCTCGAGCAGGCCGTTGGCGCGCGAGAGGTCGCGATCGGGCAGGAATTCGGGGAGGATCGCGTACTTGGCCGGGCTGAAGAACGTGGCCTGAAGCGCGAACAGGAAGAGGACGATGAGCGCGAGGTCGAGGCGGCCGAGCACGAGAGCCGGCATCGCCAGCAGCGCCGTCACAATCTCCAGCGACTTGGTCACGATGAGCACCGTCCGCTTGCTGTAGATGTCCGCAAGACTGCCGGCATAGCCCGAGAAGAGCAGGAACGGCACGATGAACACCGCGCCCGCCAGCGCCAGGCCCAGACCCGGGGTCAGCTCAACGCCGAAAAGACCGGCCGAACCGCTCGCGGCGGCCCGGACAACCAGCATCGAGACGATGATCTTGAACAGGTTGTCGTTGAACGCGCCGAGGAACTGCGTCCACAGGAAGGGCTGCAAACCCGGCTGGCGCAAAGTGTCCCGGTAGGTGTGTGTCGCCACGTGTGCTCCTCGCCCCGCAATCGCGAGGCGAGTGAAGATTATCGAACGCTTGGACGGGCTGTCTTGAAGGAACTGTGAAAAGCCCTGAGAAATGTGTGAGCAGTCTACCGGGCGCGGTACGCCAGACGGCGGGTCACCTCACTAAAGCGCTGATCTGCTTGAAGTTGCTGAAAGAGCGGCTCGATGGGAATCGTCCACCCGGCAAATCCCGGCGGAGCAGTGGCGAGCATGCGCAGCAGTTTCTCGGTCGCTGGCCCAGCCTGCCGTTCCGCCGCACAGGCCTGCGCCCGGACGATTGCCGCCTCGACGGGCTTGCTGTCATCGAGAACGCGAGTCGCACGCGTGGCAAAGGCGCGCGTCTGGTCCGCGTCGGCGGAGCGGCCCTGGGCGGCAAGCGCACTCGACAATGCCACCAGGACGCGTGCGTGGTCGGGATAGAGAGTGAGCGCCTGACGGAGCTCGGCCTCTGCCGCGTCGGCGCCGCCGCCGCGCAGCAACGCGTACCCGCGCCCGAGATGCGCGGCCATCGCGTACTCGCGGCCATACAGGCGGTGCGGCGCGACGAGCGCCAGTTCGCGATCGAAGCATTCAAGGGCGCCGTGCACATCGCCCATCGCCAGCCGAATCGACCCGCGCAGCCATTCAAGTCCGAGCGCGGGGAAGCGCGTCTGTCCATCCGCCTGCTGGCTCTGCGCCGCCAGACCCTGGAGAAGCGTTGTCTCGGCCTGGGTGAGTTGCGAACGGGCGACATACACCATGGCCATCTGAAAATGCGAAAACGCGAACGCGGGGTAGAGCGCGAGTGCGTCAGCGGCGGCCTGCAGCCGCGTATCGCCCCAACTCGCGTAGGCCAGTCTGAACAGATGACGCCAGTGTGACGGTTCGAGCGATACCGCCCGTCGCGCCGCTGTGATCGCTTCCGGCGTTTTCCACGAATCGACCAGTCCCATCGACAGCGCCGCGTGCGCCTCCGCGAGCGCCGGATCCAGGGCCACGGCCTGTCGCGCGTGTGCGATCGCCTCGTTCAGAAGGTTCACGGCGGGGCTGTTCTCGGCGCGCGTCGTCTGGTAGAGCCCATACTTTGCCGACGCCAGGCCGGTATGCGCGAGCGCATAGCCGGGATCGAGTTCAATCGCCCGCGTGAAGTCGGCGACCGCGGCGTCGAGGGCATCGACGTCCAGGCTTTCAATCTTCAGCCAGCCCTCTGTCCAGGCGCGGTACGCGTCGAGGTTCGATGTTTCGCGTGCGCTCGTCCGCACCGCATGGGTCGTGGCGCTGGTGTTGCGGTCGAGCACGCCGGAGAGTTGCCCCACAATCGCGTCCTGCAGCTCGAAGATCGACGACGGGGGACCATCGATCTTCGCATCGGCCAGCGCTTCGCCGCGCTGGACATCGACGAGGCGGGCGGTGATGCGGATCCGGTCGCCGCCGTGCTGGAAGCTGCCCATCACCACCAGCTGCGCATGCAGGCGCGAGGCGAGCTGATGCAGCGATCCATCGGTCGAACGCACGGCCTCGACGATGAGCGACCGGTCGATGACGCGGTACCGGCCGAGCGCGCGCAGGTCGCCGGCGACGGTTTCCGCGATGCCGGTTGCAAGCCAATCGATCGACGGGTCTCGCGTCACGTTGGAGAAGTCGATCACGGCAACTGATGGCGTCTCGGTGCCAACCCGCGTGCCGGACTCCGGATCGATGGGGCGCACCGCGCGCACAACGTCGATCTCTTCGACGGCGGCGATGAACCGGTACCCTCGGCGCGCAACCGTCTTGATATACGCCGGCGCCTGCGCATCGTCATCCAGCGACTGTCGCAGTTCCGAGACCGCCTGAGCCAGCGCGTTTTCCGTGACGTTGGCGTCCGCCCAGAGCGTGTCGAGGAGGTTTTCCTTCGTGACGAGCGTATCGCGATGGTCGACCAGGTGCAGCAGCAGATCGAACAGCTTCGGCGACAGCTCGACCGGTTCACCGCCGCGCGCGACGCGGTAACGGACGCGATCGATGACAAACGGCCCGAACCGATAAGACGGAAGCGGCACTGTGCTCCCGTGTACTAGTTGGTGCTCCGCGTGTGCTCCTCGAACAACACGTGGACACCGCGCTCGCTCGAGACCGCCGGACGCGTGTCGGGAATATCGAGGCTGGCGATGCGATCGAGGTTCTCCTGCGTGAAGCCGACAGCGATCGCGGTCTCCTCGCCATAGCTGTTGGGGTCATGCCCGTCGGCAATCCGGTAGGTATGGTTCAGCGTCCCATCGGGATTGCTGGCCGATACCACGTGCAGATTTCGCGAGTGCGGAACGGTGGTGGCCAGGTGCTCGGCGATCTCGTGATAGTGCGTCGTCAGGAATGTGATGACCTTGCGGCGAGAGAGCGTATTCAAGGCCTGCAGCGTGTGCTTGACCCCGGTGTCGACGAAGGTGCCGTCGTTGGACTCATCGGAGAAGACGACCGAGCGGCTGATCTTGGTCAGGATGTCGTCGAGCCAGCGGGTCAGCGACTTTTCGTAACGGCCCTTCGCCGAATCGTCCTTGCCGCCAAAGTTGCTGTAGAGCGACCAGGCGATAGACATACGGGCCCGTTCCGCTGGAATCGCGACACCGGCATGCGCCAGCGTGATCAATTGCGACAGCGATCGTAGCTGCTGTGTCTTGCCGCCGCTGTTGGCACCCGTAAGGACGTTGATGATGCTGTCGGGTCCGACGACGAGCTTGTCCTGAACGACGCCGGCCTCGAGGAACATCGGGTGGCGGTAGTTGTAGAGCTCCAGAAACGGTTCACGGCTCTCGACCATCTCCGGCAGGCACCACGGCTTGTCGTCCGCTTCCGAGAAATTGACGTAGTGGACCAGCGCTTCGAGCATGCCCAGATTTCTGACAATCGTCGTGGCGTCGGGCTGGTACTTCTGCTGATAACTCTTCAGCATCGTCGTGACGAACGACGTGCGCAGCGCGTCCAGCTCGATCCGTTCGTCTTCGGGCGGCGGCACTCGGCTGATCGCGATGCGGTCCTCGCCGAGAGGCTCCGGCGTGGCATGCCACTCGGCCGTGCCGGATCGGAACCCCCCGGCCACCCTGAACGTCATCGCCTGCGCCGCAATCAGCTCGTTGAGCGTGAACACGCCGTCGGAGCACTCCTCACGTAGAAATGAGTAGATCGAGTGAGTGGCCGGGTCGGCGCCCAGTTCCCGGACGATGCGCGCACAGTTTCGGGCGGCCGCGTATTCGGTTTCGCCGATCACCTGGTGCCGGCTCGCGATCATGGTGGCGAAGGTGTCGAGAAAAGACTCGCTGCCCTCCTCGCCACGGCGGTCGAGCGCAGCGCCAGAGAAGAAGTCGTCAAGCCGCCGCCGTCGCGCCTTGTCCTGCAGCGCCCGGATCATCCGCTGACGATCTTCGATCCCCTCCGGCGTCCGTTCCGGCAGAAGAATCGCGCGAGTCAGCATGTCGCGGGCAAAAGAGGAAATCACCCGATCGACGGGCTGACGCAGCACCAGATCGATGAGACCACGATGCTCGAACAGCGTGCGCCGGGCGGGGTCGAAGGCAGCGGCGAAATGACGCCGCTCGTGCGCGCTCTTCCGTTCCGGCATCATCGCCAGATCACGAGCCGTCTCCTCGTCGAAGAGGAACAGGTCCATGTGCTCCGAGGGTGTCAGGTACAGCTCGCGGCCGATGGCGCCGGTGAAGAAGGCGCCGTTGAAGGCGTTGGTCGATCCCGCGGTTTCAGCGGCTTTCCAGAACCGTGTGTTGGTTCCCCACATGAGGTGGTTATACCGCAAGTTCGAAGACGGTAAAATCAACTGTGCCGCTTTCCGGGTTTCATCCCGCCGTTAAACGCTGGTTTACCGAGCGTCTGGGCGCCCCCAGCGCGCCGCAACGGGAGGGCTGGCCGCTCATCCGAGCGGGCAAGCACGTCCTCATCGGCGCGCCTACCGGTTCAGGTAAAACGCTCGCGGCCTTCCTCTCGGCGGTCGACGCCCTGTTTCAGAACGGCGCGGGCGGCGGCACGAGCGTGCTCTACGTGTCACCGCTGAGAGCACTGGCCAACGACGTTCAGAAGAACCTTCTGGGCCCGATTGAGCAGATCCGCGCGATTGACCCGTCGTTGCCGGACGTCCGGGTGCTCGTGCGCACCGGCGATACGCCGGCGTCCGAACGGGCGCGGATGCTCAGAGAGCCGCCGCACATCCTCGTCACGACACCCGAATCGCTCTACATCATGCTGACCAGCGAGCGCGGCCGAACCATGCTCAGCACGGTGAAGACGACGATCATCGACGAGATTCACGCGATGCTGCGCGACAAGCGCGGATCGCATCTGGCGCTGTCGCTGGAGCGGCTCGAAGCGCTGGCCGGGCCGTATCAGCGCATCGGCCTCAGCGCGACACAGAAGCCGCTGGCCGACGTTGGCAAGTTCCTGGTTGGCGTCGATCGTCAGTGCGAACTGGTCGACGTTGGACACGTTCGCAAGGTTGATCTCGCCATCGAGACGCCGGCGTCGCCGCTCGAGCATGTCTGTTCGCATGAGCAGTGGGAAGTGATCTATCAGCGTCTGACGCAGCTGATTCAGGAACACCGCACCACGCTCATCTTCGTCAACACCCGCAAGCTGGCCGAACGTCTCTCAGCGAGGCTGGCGGAGAAACTCGGCGAAGGCAAGGTCACCTGTCACCACGGCAGCATGTCGCGCGCCCGGCGGCTGGATGCGGAAGAGCGTCTGAAGACCGGACAGCTGCAGGCACTCGTGGCCACGGCATCCCTCGAGCTCGGGATCGACATTGGCGACGTCGATCTGGCGGTGCAGGTCGGCGCCAGCCGATCGATCGCCACGTTTGTCCAGCGGATGGGACGCGCCGGACACGGTCCGACGCGTGTCCCCAGAGGACGCATCTTCCCGTTGACGATCGACGAGCTGGCAGAGTCAGAAGCGCTGATGCTCGCCGTCGAGCGCAAACTGCTCGACCGGACGCCGTCGCCGCGCGCGCCGCTCGACATCCTCGCCCAGCAGATCGTCGCCGCCTGCGTGCCGGAGCCGTGGAACGAAGACGATCTGTTCGCGCGCTTCCGCCGGGCATGGCCGTACCGCGACCTGGCGCGCGCCGACTTCGATGCCGTCGTGTCGATGCACATCAACGGCCGGCTCGCGCTGTTGCATCGCGACGGAGTGCAGGGCCGGTTGCTGGCCACCAAGCGCGCCCGCATTCCAGCACTCACGGCCGGTGGCGCGATTCCCGACACCGGCGACTATCAGGTGCTGCTCGAGCCGGACGGCACGCACGTCGGCACGCTCAATGAAGATTTCGCCATCGAATCGAATCGCGGCGATATCGTCCAGCTGGGCGCGCACTCGTGGAAGATTCTGCGCGTCGAGCCGGGTACCGTCCGCGTGGCTGATGCGGAGGGCGCGCCGCCGACGATTCCTTTCTGGCTTGGCGAAGCACCGGCACGGACCGCAGAACTGTCGGCGCTGATTTGCGAGATCAGGGAAGGGGAGCCGTCGCACCCGGACTTGCAGGACTACATCGAGAAGGGCGCGCGGATGCTCGGCGCCATTCCGACGCAGCGACGCATAGTCGTCGAAAGATTTTTCGATGAAAGCGGCGGAATGCAGCTGGTCGTGCATGCTCCGTTCGGCGGCCGAATCAACCGGGCGTTCGGCCTGGCGCTGCGCAAGCGCTTCTGTGTCGGCTTTGGCTTCGAGCTGCAGGCCGCCGCCAACGAAGAGTCGATTGTCCTGTCGCTGGGCCCGCAGCACTCGTTTCCACTCGAAAGCGTCTTCGAGTACCTGCGCTCGGCCACCGCGCGTGACATCCTGGTGCAGGCGCTACTGGCGCAGCCGATGTTCGAGACGCGCTGGCGCTGGAACGCGACCCGCGCGCTGCTGATCGAGCGGGCGCGCGGTGGGCGGTCGGTGCCGATACGGTTCCAGCGCATGCGCGCACAGGACCTGCTGGTGAAAGCGTTCCCTGAAGTGGTCGCCTGCGGTGAGACGCTGGCCGCGGGTCCGATCGAAGTGCCCATGGACCATCCGCTGGTGCGCCAGACCATTGATGATTGCCTGCACGAAGCGATGGACGTCGACGGTTTCCTGGCCGTTCTGCGCGGTCTCGAAACTGGCGAGATCGAGCGGGTCGCCATCGACACTCCCGAGCCATCAGTGTTCGCCGGCGGCATCCTGTCGTCGCAGCCGTACACCTTCCTCGATGATGCCCCGCTCGAGGAGCGGCGGACGCAGGCGGTCATGAAGCGGCGCGGCGGACTCGATTCGCGTAGCCTCGATTCGATCGGCGAGCTCGATCCGGACGCGGTCGCACGCGTGCGCGAACAGGCCTGGCCACAACCCGAGAGCGCCGAAGAAGTGCACGAGGTGCTGACGTGGATGGGGTATGTCACCGTCGACGAGGCGCAACCGTGGGAGCCGTGGCTGAACGAACTGCGATCGCTGGGCCGCGTCACGCTCGAAGGTGATCGGTGGTTCGCGATCGAAGCCTCGCGAGATCCACTGACGATGCTGCGCGGTCGCCTCGAGGCCTTGGGTCCGGTGGTATCGAACGACCCGCTCTTCGCTGAGCTCGAACAGCAGGGTGTCGTTCTGCGTGTCCGTCTGCAGGGGCAGGACGCCTGGTGCGAGCGTCGTCTGCTTGCGCGTATCCACCGCTATACGCTCGACCGGCTTCGCAAGGAGATCGAGCCCGTGTCAGCGGCCGACTTCATGGCGTTCCTGGCCTGCTGGCAGCACGTTGACGAAGGTCACATGGTCGAAGGCCCTGCTGGCGTCCTCGACGTATTGCGGCAACTGGCCGGGTTCGAGGCACCGGCGGCGAGCTGGGAAGCCAGCATCCTGCCGCGACGCGTGAAGGGATATCGGCGCGAATGGCTCGATCAGGCGACCCTCTCCGGCGAGTTCGCGTGGGGCCGACTGTGGGGCTCGGGTGCCTGTGCGGTCCGGGTCGCACCCATTGCCTTTTATCCGCGCACAGAGCTCCCGGCATGGCTCGGTCTGGCACCGGAAGTACCGGACGCGCCCGATGGCTATGCCGGCCAGATCCTAGCTGTGTTGTCGACGCGCGGCGCCGCATTCCCCCAGGAACTCGCCGCGGCGACGCGTCTGCTGCCGACGCAGATCGAACTGGGACTGGCGGAGCTGGCCGGACGCGGGCTGGTGACCTGCGACTCCTTCGCTGCGCTGCGCGGCCTCATCGTGCCGCCATCACGTCGGACCCGCAGAGCGCCGACGGTTGGTCGATGGTCGCTGCTGCGCCGCGACGCGATTGACGCGCCGATCGACTTCGTTGCGCGCCAGCTGTTGCGGCGAACCGGTGTGGTATTTCGCAAGACCATCGAGCGCGAACGCATGCCGGTGCCGTGGTGGCGGCTGGTCCGCGAGCTGCGTACGCTCGAGGCGCGGGGAGAGGTGCGAGGCGGACGTTTCGTCGCGGGGTTCGACGGCGAGCAGTACGCGCTGCCGGAAGCGGTCACGCTGTTGCGCACCGTCCGCAAACGCGGTGGTGGCCGGATGGCCGATGTGCCGCCGACCGATCCATTGCACTACCGCGGCATTCTGACGCCGCCCAACGCCGAAGCCCGAACCGCGTAAACCCCATCTACTGCGGAAACCGGCCCAGCGCGACCAGCAGTTCCAGTCGTGCGCGGCGCACCGCGTCCTCGGCAATCGCCGCCGCGGTTCCAGCGTCCCTGGCGCGGCGCTGCGCATCAATGACTTCGATATTCGTCGTTGCGCCTTCACGAAAGGCGACGTCGGTGATCGACAGGACCTCGCCGGCCTGAGTCGCGGCAAGTTGCGCGCGCTCGAACGCCCGCTGGGTGCGCACGACCGCTTCGCGCGCCACGCGAACCTCCGATCCGATATGGCGTTCCAGATCGACCCGCTCCGCGCGGACCGAATCGAGCAGCGCGCGCCGTTCGGTCTCTCGTCCCGGCCGGCCCGCGTCGAACACCGGCACCGAAAACGTCAGCGAGAAACGCACCGAGCGCGGCTGGACGAACAGACCCGACGGCGCCAGATATTGCGGGGCGAAAAGCGCCGACATCGACGGCAAGCGATCCTTCCACGAATCGCTCAGGACCCGTTCGGCGGCGGCTTGCCGTGCCGCGATGAAGCGGACTTCGCTGCGAGCAGTCGGCGCTGACGCGTCGGCCCCGGCGATGTCGAACGTCGGTTCCGCAGCCGCATCGGCCGGACCATCGGCGGCGATGAGGACGCCAAGCGCTTCCTGAGCACGCCTGACGGCGAGCTGCGCATCCTCGACGAGGGCTTCGTCGCTCGAGAGTTCCTGCTGTGCACGCAGCATGTTCAGCCGGCTGCCGAGGCCGCCTTCGAAGCGCTGAAGGGCGTAGTCATAGTGGGCCTGCGCGTTCTCGCGCGATCGGTCGTTCAGCTCGAGCACACGGCGCTGTGCGATCACCGTCAGGAACGCTTCGGCCGTGGCCAGTGCGATCTGTCGCCGCACGTCTGCCGCCGAGGCCTGCGCCACGAGCACTTGATCGGCCGCTTGCGCGCGCTCCGCCCAGCGTACCGATGTCAGCAGCGGCACCGCGACAACGGCACCGCTCACGGTCTGCGTCCGCGGATTGATGCTGGCGCCGGAGAACCGGACCACTGGATCGATCACATTGGTCGCAAATGTCGCGTCCACCGACGGCCTGAGCCGGGCTCGCACCTGCTGCAGCAGCGCCTCCGCGCGCAAGATTCCTGCCGCTGCCTGGTGAATTCCAGGGTTGTTGGCGGTCGCGCGCCGGATGGCTTCCTCGAACGACACCGCTTCCGGCGTCTGTGCACTCGCGCGCGCCGACGCAGCAAACAGGGCGGCGACCAGCGCCGTCAACGTCAGCCACTTAGTCATGCGCCGCCGCCTCGCGCGGTGTACCGCCTCGTAGTGTCTGTACGACGACGTAAAGGATCGGGATGAACAGCACATTGAGAAAGGTTGCGAAGAGCATCCCTCCGGCCACGGCAGTCCCCACCGAATTACGACCTTCGGCACCCGCGCCCGAGGCGAAGGCCAGCGGCATGACGCCAAGAATGAACGCGATCGATGTCATCAGAATCGGGCGCAATCTGATCCGCGCGGCCTCGATTGCCGCGTCGGTGACGGTCATGCCGCGGGCGCGCAGCTGCTCGGCGAACTCCACGATCAGAATCGCGTTCTTCGCGGCGAGACCAATCAGCATCACCAGGCCAATCTGGCAATAGAGATCGTTCTGCAAACCGCGCAGCCACTGCGCCGACAGCGCGCCAAGAACCGCGAGCGGTACGCCCAACAGGACGATGAATGGCAGCACGAGCGACTCGTACTGCGCGGCCAGTGTCATGTAGACGAGCAACAATCCGATGGCGAAGATCGCCACCGACTGGCTGCCGGCTTTGATCTCCTCGAGCGAGATGCCTGACCAGGCGAAGCCGAACCCCTGCGGAAGTGACGTCGACGCCAGGCGTTCCATCTCCTGGAGCGCCTGTCCTGAGCTGGTGCCTGGCGCGGCCGCTCCGTTGATTTCGGCGGAACGGAACAGATTGAAATGGCTGATGACCTGCGGTGACACCGTGTCGCGTACCCGCACGACGCTGGCCAGCGGCAGCATCTCGCCGCCGGCCGTTCGCGCGTAGTACTGGCCGAGGCTGGCGGGATCCGATCGGTACGCCTTGTCCGCCTGCACGTAGACGCGGTAGGCGCGGTTGTTGAAGTCGAAGTCGTTGACGTAGGCGGAGCCAAGATAGATTTGCAGCGCACTCGTGATCTCACCGATCGGCAGACCGAGGCTCTGCGCCTTCTCCCGGTCGATGTCGACAGCCAGTTGTGGATCGTTGGCGGTAAAGGCGCTGAACAGCCCCGCGACCCGCGCCGACTGCCGCGACGCGCCAATCAGCGCCTGCGTGGCGGCACCAAGCGCCTGAATATTGCCGGACCCGCTTTGATCCAACACCTGCATCGTGAAGCCGCCGAAGTTGCCGAGCCCGTTGATCGAGGGAGGCGCGAAGGGAATGACCAGCCCCGACTGAATGCCGAAGAGCTGACCGCGAAGACGGGCGAGCACGGCGTCGAGCCGCTGTTCGGTCTGCTGTCGCTCGTCGAACGGCTTGAGCAGAGTGAAGATCAGCCCCTGATTCGGCGCACTGCCGCTGAAGCTGAATCCGACCACGGAGAACACGGAGGCCACTTCCGGCGTCTTCAGCATCAACTGCTCGGCTTCTTTGGTGACGTTGGTCGTGTATTCGAGCGATGCGCCGCCCGGCGCCTGCACGATCGCGATGAAATATCCGGCATCCTCTGAGGGAACGAAGGCCTGCGGCACGGTCGTGTAGACCCAGTAGGTGGCGCCGAGCAGGCCCACGAACGCCGCCACCATTACGTACCGCACTCGCATCAGGCCACTGACGAGCGATACATACAGCGACGTACCACCGTTGATCACTCGTTCCACCCGTCCGAAAAACCACCCCTTGCCGAGGTCCGCGTGTCGCAGCAGTAATGCCGACAACGCTGGCGTCAGCGTCAGTGCGTTGAACGCAGAAATCGCCACCGCAAAGGCGATGGTGAGCGCGAACTGCTGATACAGGCGTCCTGTGGTTCCCGGGAAGAAGGCCACCGGCACGAACACGGCGATCAGCACCAGCGCCGTGGCAATGACGGCGCCGAACACCTCTCTCATCGCATTCGATGTCGCCCGCTGCGAGTCATTCCGGTACTGCTGGATGTGACGTTCGATGTTCTCGATCACCACGATGGCATCGTCGACGACGATGCCGGTGGCGAGGACCACCGCAAACAACGTCAAGGTGTTGATCGAAAAGCCGAGCAGCTTGACGAACGCGAAGGCGCCGACCAGGGACACCGGCAGCGTCAGCGCCGGGATCAGCGTCGCGCGCCAGTTCTGCAGAAAGAGGAACATGACGAGTACGACCAGGCCGACAGCTTCAGCCAGCGTCTTCAGAACTTCGTAAATCGATTCCTGCACGACGACGGTCGTATCGAAGGCGATGTCGTACTTGAGCCCTGGCGGGAAGGTTCGCGCCAGCCGCTGCAGTTCGGCGCCAACGGCCGAGCGCACGTCGAGCGCATTGGCGGTGGGCAACGGCGAGACCGCGAAGCCGACGGCGTCGAGTCCCTGGAAACGGAGCACTGAGGAATACGCCTCCGCGCCCAGCTCCGCGGTGCCGATGTCGCGCAGGCGCACGAGTGCGCCGTCACGACCGGCCTTGACGATGATGTTGTCGAAGTCGGATCGCTCCCGCAGCCGCCCGGCCGCTCGAACGCTGATCTGGTAGGTCTGACCCTCGCGCGAGGGAGCATCGCCCACACTGCCTGCCGCGACATTGACGTTCTGCTCGCGCAAGGCACTCACGACGTCGCCGGCGGTAATCCCTCGCGACGCCAGCCGGGCCGGGTCGAGCCACAGGCGCATCGAATACTTGCGCTCGCCGAAGATCACCACGTCGGCAACCCCGGGCAGGCGCTTCAGCGCGTCCTTGACGTACACGTCGATGTAATTCGACAGGAACAGCGAGTCGTACTCACCCTTTTGCGAATACACCCCCGCTGCGAGGACGAAGTTGGTACTGACCTTCGCCACGGTCACGCCGATCTGCCGGACTTCAACCGGCAGACGACCGAGCGCCTGATTGACACGGTTCTGAACGTCCACCGCAGCGAGATCGGGATCCCGTGTCGGATCGAACGTCACGGTGACGGAACTGAACCCGCTGTTGGTACTCGATGACGACATGTAGAGCATGCCTTCGACGCCGTTGATGGCCTGCTCGAGCGGTGTCGTCACCGCTGTTTCAACCGTTTCCGCGTTCGCGCCGGTGTAGATCGCTGTGACGGAGACGGTTGGAGGCGCCACGTCCGGATATTGCGCCACCGGCATCGTGGGGATGGCGAGTGCGCCGGCCAGGACAATGACCAGCGAGCAGACGGTCGCGAGGATCGGTCGGGTGATGAAGGTGTCGACGAACATGTGAGTTCGAGGCTGCCTACGAGGCCTTCACCGGCACGCCGTCGCCGAGTTTCTGCAGGTTGGAGATGATCACCCGGTCACCCATCGACAGCCCGCTGACGACGACGTACGCGTCTCCGACGACGTCGCCAATCGCGACCGGCCGTTGACGCGCAACCTGCGCTCCTTGCGCGCCCGATTCGACGACAAAGGCGAAGTACTGCCCATTGATGCGATTGAGCGCCACCACCGGCACGGTGATGCGCGGTTCCCGGCTCCATTCGATGCGTGCGCGCACGTACTGCATCACTTTGATCCCGTTCGGCGGCCGTTGAAGGGTCGCCTTCACGAGCACCGACTGGGTCGCATCGTCGGCGCGCGGCGCAACGAAGGTCACTCGCTCACTGGCCAGAACGTTGCCGCTCGCGTCGAGCAGATCGACCGGCAGCCCCGGACGGGCGTCGGCGGTCCGTTCCAGAGGCACGTTGATGTAGGCCTCGAAACCTTGCGCCTGATCGATGGTCGTGATGACTGTTGACGGCGTCACGCGGTCGCCGACGCGAATGGCGATTTCGCCGACTATCCCGGCCGACGGCGCCGTGACGCGGTAATACTGCAGCTCCACCTGGGTCTCTCGAATCTGAGCGGCGACCGTCTCGAGCTGCGCGCGGGCCGTCTTCTCGGCTGTTTCCGCCTGCTCGAGTTCCGCACGGCTGACCGCTCCCGCGTCGAAGAGCTTCTGCATGCGCGCGTGCTGCTGTGTCGCATAGGCGAGATCGGCTTCACGAGCAACGCGCTGTGACTCGGTGGTAGCGACAGTTGCCTGCTGCTTGTCCGGGTCTATCTGGATGAGTGCCTGGCCGGCGCGGACGGTGTCGCCCGCCGTGACGAAGATCTGCCGGACGATGCCCTCAACCTGGGGCTGAATCGTGGTCGATCGCAGCGACCGTATGGTGGCGACATATTCTGATGTCTGGGCGACCGGCCTGGGTGTGACGGTCACCGTCATCACGTCCATAGGCGGAAACGACGTCGCGGCAGCTCCGGCGTCTTGCGCGTTGCCACGGCTGCAACCGGCAATAGCCACAACAGCCACGAGTGAAAAGACCAGTCGATGATTCATGTGATGTCCGCGAGATGGCGTTCCCCCCATGGGGAAGCCCGAGGGCGGTGAGAGTCCTCACTATATCTGAGACGATGCGTCTCAGTCACTTGGTGCCGGCCGCTGAGGGGCCCACAGGGGCTATCGCGGGAGGACGATGGCGGCTCGCACGCCCCGGCTGCCGAGCCGATTCTCGAGCGTCAGTGACCCGCGATGGGCTTCCGCTATCTGCCGACTCAGCGCAAGACCGATCCCTGATCCACCAGGTTTGGTCGTGAAAAACGGCACGAACAGATTGGCTGTGCTCTGCAGCCCCGGTCCTTCGTCGTCGATCCAGATCTTCAGCGCCGACTCGTCGACATCCCAGGCCACCGCGACATTTCCGCCGGTTTCAAGCGCGGCGTCCGCCGCATTTCGCAACAGGTTGATCAGCAGCTGCTCGAGCTGATCGCCGTCAGCCTGGAGCGAAATGTCCGGGCCCTCGACCAGCGTCACTGCCATCCGGGATTCCAGGCCGACGATTCGACGAATCAGCGGCGCGATCTTGAGCGGCAGCATCGTAGGCGCCGGCAGCCGGGCAAGCGTTGCGTAGGCGGTGGTGAACCGGTTGAGCGCATCGGCTCGCGAGGCGATGATGCCGAGCCCGCGCTGCATGTCGGTCCGCCAGTCGTCGGGCAGGGGATGGCGCGTCGCCAGCGCTTCGAGGCTGCCGGCGATCGACTTGATCGGCGCCAGCGAGTTGTTGAGTTCGTGGCCGATCACCCGGATCAACCGCAGCCACGCTTCGCGCTCCTGCTGGCGGAGCGGCTGACTGACGTCAGCCAGCACGACCAGTTCGTGAGGTACCCCGCCCTGCCAGAAACGGCGGTGCCTGACTTCCCATCGGCCGCTGCCCCCGGGAAACCGGAAGTCCATCACGCCGCCGTGCTGATGCAGGGCGGAACCGAGACCCAGATCGGCTGCGGTGCGGCCCATCAGCTCGCGTGCGTCGCTGTCGAGCAGCCGTTCGCCGTAGCGATTGATCAGCGCCAGCCTCGCGTCGCTGTCGAAGGCAAGGATGGCGACGTCGATCTCCGCCATCACCGCCCGCAGCAGCGCGTTCGCTTCCTGCGCGTCGAGCCGCTCGGTGCGTAGCGTGTCGGACAGCGCGTTGATCTCGATCATGACGGTGGCGAGCGCGTCGCCTTCATCGGCACCGCGGGCGCGAATCGAATAGTCGCTCTCGCGGAGCGCCGCGATCAGATTGGAAACGGTCTGAAGCGGATGCGTAATCTGGCGCGTCAGCCGCATCGTCAGTACGATCCAGACGCCAACGACCAGGAAACCGGCCAGGGCGCGCAGGAACGTGCTGTACGGAGCGCTGCGCAGCAAGAACAATGACAACGCGACGGCGGGCAGTCCGGTGGCGAGCGCCAGCAGCTGCGCGCGTCGCGTGTAGGAGATCACAGCCGGTAGCGCTCGATGCGCCGGTAAAGTGCCGAGCGGCTCAGACCGAGCGCCTTTGCCGCGGCGGTCACGTTGCCGTAACGCGCCAGCGCCTTGCGGATGAGGAACGCTTCCACTTCCTCGAGGCTCATGTCATCGAGCCGCGTGGCGCCCTCGCCACCCGGGCGGAGGCCCAGGTCCGAGGCGCGAATCGTCTCCCCCTCCGACATGAGAACCGCCCGTTCAACGGTGTGATCGAGCTCACGGACGTTGCCTGTCCATCCGTGACGCAGCAGGGCATCGATGGCCGCCGGCTCGAATGCGGCCGCCGCTTTGCGATACCGCTGGGCGTGAATCCGCAGGAAGTGCGCAGACAGTGTCGGGATATCGTCGCGGCGATCACGCAATGGCGGCAGGTGGATCTCGATGGTGTTGAGGCGGAAGAGCAGGTCCTGTCGGAAGCGCCCCGCTGTGACCTCGGCATCGGGGTTGGCGTTGGTCGCGGAGATCAACCGCACGTCGACCCGGCGTGTCTTCGATGAACCCAGACGCTCGAATTCGCCGGTTTCGAGCACTCTCAACAGCTTCTGCTGCTGGCTGAGAGGGACGTTGGCGATTTCGTCGAGGAACAGGGTGCTGCCTTCGGCCATTTCGAACCGTCCGATCCGGTCCGCCTTGGCGTCGGTGAAGGCGCCTTTGACGTGACCGAACAGTTCGCTTTCGAACACCGTTTCCGACACGCCGCCGGCGTTCACGGTGATCAACGGTCGCGCGGCGCGCGGCGACAGGGCATGCAGCGACTGCGCCACCACCCCCTTACCGGTCCCGTTTTCACCGGTGATGAGAACACTCGCGTCCGACGGCCCGACGCGGGCAATCACTTCGAGCACCGGTTGCATCGCGGGGGACCTGGCGATGAGCGTCGGCAGCCGCGCGTCGGCCTGCAGGGCGCGAGCCTGGGCCTCGAACCGCCCCGATTGCCGCAGGGCGCGACCCAGCTCGGTCTGCGTGCGGACGATGGCCAGGACACGGGCGTTATCCCACGGCTTCTGGATAAAGTCGCGCGCGCCGCGACGCATGGCGTCGACGGCCAGTTCGACCGAGCCCCACGCAGTCATCACCACGATCGGCAGCGTGGCGTCGATGGCGCGAATGCGCGTAACGAGATCGAGGCCTTCCTGGCCGGAGGTAGTGTCCCGCGCGTAATTCAGGTCGACGACGACGGTGTCGTAGTCGCTGCTGTCGAGTGCCTGGAGGACACGCCCCGGCGACGTCGCCGTATCGATCGCGTAGCCCTCGTCCTTGAGCAGCAGACGCAGGGCTTCGAGAACATCTGGCTGATCGTCCGCAATCAGGATGCGCGAAGGGCCGGGCACGAGCGGTCAGCCTACATTCTTTGGCACGCAGCCTTCAAACGTTAGTTGACCAGGAGTCGAGCCGGATTCATGCGCGCCGCCGTCCGCGCCGGTATCAGGTTGGCGACGACCGCGGCGGTGACCAACACCAGCACGACCACCACAAACGTTAATGGATCACGAGTGGTGACACCATAGACGTTGTCAGCCAGCATCCGCGCCGCAAACACGGCGCTGACCACGCCGATGACGACCCCGGCCCACACCGGCCGCATCCCCTGTCCGAGCACCATCAGCATCACTTGACTCGCACGCGCCCCAAGAGCCATGCGAATCGCCACCTCATGGCGCCGCTGCGCGACGAAGCAGGCGATGACGCCGTAAATGCCGATCGCCGACAGCGAGAGTCCAATGACACCGAGCAGCAGCATCAACACCGTATTGAACCGATCCTGTGCCAGCGTGCTCTGCAGACGCTGCCGCATGGTCGCGATGTCATGCACGGGAATCGACGGATCGATATTCCGCACAGCGGTTCGCAAGGTCGCGGTCAGCGACGCGCTGTCGTCGCTGGTGCTCTGGACGACGACACTCATCGTCCGCTGCAACCAGGTCCACGCTGCCGGCGGCGCCTGCCGCACCGGTAAATAGAAATCGGCCCGAGCCTGCTGTTGAGGGCCGTCGGTTCTCACGTCGCCGACGATGCCTACGACGATCTTGTATGCCGGTGAGCCATCCGGCGCCGGCTCGCAGCACGCGACGCGCTTGCCGATTGCATTCTGACCGGGGAACAGCTGGCGCGCGGCGGTTTCGCTGAGAATCATTACCCGCTCGGTCTCACGTCGGTCCCGATCGGTAAATGCGCGGCCGGCGCGCAGAGGAATTCTGAAAGCCTCGAAATACCGCTCGCTGACGATGCCGAGCCGGCCAAGAACGAAGTCATTCGGGTCGAAGGTCTTGCCCTCGGGCACGAGGCCGTTATTGGTACCACCGGGTGTCATTGGAACACTCGAACCGATTGCCGCAGCGGCCACGTTGCCGTTGCGTTGGAGTGCGTCAACGAGGTCGGCGAACGTCTGTTCGATGCGCACCGGTTCCTCGTACCCCGATGTGGGCAGCGACACGCGCGCGGTCAGCACCCCCCTGCCATCGAAGCCCCCATCGGTGGATTGCAGGAAGATGGCGCTCCGCACCAGCAGGCCCGCGCCGGTCAACAGAACAATTGCGAGCGCGACCTCCGCCGCCACGAGCACGCTGCGCAGCGCATCGCGGCCCCGCGCCACTCCACGGCCGCCCTCGCTCAGTTGACTCTTCAAATCGAGGCGCGCGCCTCGCAGCGCCGGCAGGGTGCCGGTGGCGATGGCACTGACGATGGTGGCAGCGAGTGCGAACAGGAGAACCGGCGGACTGATGGTCGTCTGGTCGAGACGCGGAACACCTTCCGGTGCTATCGCGAGAAGCGCCGGTACCGCCACGTAGGCAACGCCTACGCCGACCACTCCGCCGATGACGGCGAGCACCAGCGATTCGGTGAGGAGCTGCCGGACAATTCTCCGCTGTGACGCGCCCAGCGACGCGCGTAACGCAATCTCGTGGGTCCGCAGCCGACCGCGTGCGAGGAGCAGATGGGCGACATTCCCGCATGAGATGAGCATCACCAGCCCTACAGCACCAAAGAGCACGAGCAGACGTTGACGCGAATCGCCGATCACCTGCGCCGCGAATGGACTGACAATGCCTTGCCGGATCTGATTGTCCGAATTCTGTGCCTTGAGTGTGTTGAAGATGGTCTGGAGCTCTGCGGCCGCCTGCTCGATGGACCGTCCATCTATCAGCCGGGCGAACACCGTCATCGCATGGCCGTCATGGTTGGCAAGCTGCGCGGCGGTAAACGCCGCTGGTATCCAGAACTCTTCCGCGCCGCCGGTCATGCCGTCGAAGGCGCGAGGCATGACCCCGATGATGGTGTGAGGCCGACCGTCGAGCTGAATGCTTCTTCCGACGACGGATCGGTCGCTGGCGAACAGCCGGCGCCATAACCGGTCGCTCAACACGACCACGCTGTCGCCGCCCGGCTGGTCTTCGTCGGCAGTGAAGGTGCGACCGAGCGCAGCGCTCATATCGAACACACGGAAGTACGACCACGTCACCCGGTTGCCGACCAGGCGCTCAGGTGTCTCGCCACCGGCGACGTTGACACTGACGAACGCACGGGCGGCGATCTCGGTATAGAAAGTTGCACGCCGGCGCCAGTCTTCGAAATTACCGGGCGAGACAGCCGATAGACCCTCACCGCGAAACTTCTCGCCGATAGCGATGACCCGATCCGGCGCGCGGAATGGGAAGGGTTGAAGCACGACGGCGTAGACAGCGCTGAAGATGGCCGTCGTTGCGCCGATGCCGAGGGCAAAGGTCGCAATGGCGACGGCCGCAAAGCCTGGCATGCGGCTCAGGCCGCGGAACGCGTAGCGAATATCCCCGAACGTTGAGCCCACGTCACCTCTCCCAGGGCACCTGTCAGGCGCCCGTCTGCTGCATGAAGCCGTCGCGCAGCTGGATGACCCTGGTGCCGTAGCCGGCGTTGGTCTCGGAGTGGGTGACCTGCACGATCGTGGTCCCCTGATCGTTAAGCCGCTTGAACAGCTCCATGATTTCCTGCCCCTGCGAGGAATGCAGGTTACCGGTAGGTTCGTCGGCGAGGATCACGTCAGGGCTGGCGACGATCGCCCGGGCGATGCCGACCAGCTGCTGCTGGCCGCCAGAGAGCTGGCTCGGATACAGGTCCTTCTTCGCGACGATCCCGAAGCGATCGAGCACGTCGGCGACGATGCTCTGGCGGTCCGAGCGCTTGACGTCGCGGTACGACAGCGGCAGCTCGATGTTCTCGTAGACGGTCAGGTTGTCGAGCAGGTGGTAACTCTGAAAGACGAAGCCGATATGCCGCTTCTGCAGTGCGGCACGTTCCTTCTGCGGCAGCGCGTGAATGGCCTGCCCCATCAGGAAGTATTCACCCTCCCAGGCTCCGTCGTGAATCCCCATGATGTGCAGCAGCGTCGATTTGCCCGCCCCGGACGGCCCCATGATCGAGACGAACTCGCCCGGCTTGATGTCGAGCGTGATCCGCCGCAGGGCATAGCTCTGACCGCCGCCAACCGGAAACGATTTTTCGACACCGCGCATCGAGATCACCGCCGATACCGGGCCGGCTGGTACGTCGCTGACGGCAGACGACGACGACCGCTTGAAGAACATGAGGGCTCCTATTCCAGTCGCGGCGCCAGCGCCGGGTCAGCCGCGAGGTGGTTACACGGCGGCGACTGATTCCTCGACGACGCGTCCGTCGAACAGGTGAATGGTACGCACGGCGTGCGAGGCATAGCGAGCGTCGTGCGTGACCATGCAGATGGTCGCGCCCGCCTTGTGCAGCTCGCGCAGCAGCTCCATCACGGACTCGCCGTTGCGCGAGTCGAGGTTGCCGGTGGGCTCGTCAGCGAGCAGGATAGAGGGCTCGCCGCCGACGGCACGTGCGACGGCGACGCGCTGTTGTTGGCCGCCGGATAACTGGCTGGGCAGGTGCTTGGCTCGATGCGCCATGCCCACCCGCTCGAGCGACTCCATCACGCGTTTCTTGCGCTCCGCCGGTTTCATGCCCCGGTACGAGAGCGGCAGCTCCACGTTCTCGTAGACGTTGAGGTCGCCAATCAGGTTGAAGCTCTGAAAGATGAAGCCGATCTCGCGATTGCGGACACGGGCGCGCTGGGCCAGCGACAGGTTCGTGACCTGATTCCCATTGAGCAGGTAGGTCCCGTCGGAAGGCGTGTCGAGCAGCCCGAGGATCGACAGCAGCGTCGACTTGCCGCACCCCGACGGGCCGGCAATCGAGACGTATTCACCCTTGGTGATTTCCAGGTTGATGTTGTCGAGGGCATGGGTCTCGACTTCGTCGGTCGCAAACACTTTCTTGACGCGCTCGAGCTTGATGAGAGGTTGTGTCATGAAAACTATTCCTCGCGCAGGGCAATCGCCGGTGCGATGCGGGACGCCCGTCGCGCCGGCAGATACGACGCGGCGAGTGCGACCACGGTTAGGAGCAGGAACACGCTGAGATAGGTGGGTACATCCGTTGGTGTGACGCCGAACAAGAGGCGACGCGCCGCAGTGGCGACCGCCGCGCTCAAAACGAAACCGACCACAGTACCGGCCGCGGCCAGCACCGCGCCCTCGTGAAGGACCGACCGCACGACGTCAGCGGCGGAGGCGCCGAGGGCAATGCGCACACCGAATTCGCGGGTGCGACGTCGCATGCTGAAGCTGATCACGCCGTAGAGGCCGATCGCCGCAATCGCCAGTGATCCGGTTGCAAAGATGGTCAACAGGATGGTGATGATGCGAATCGGCGACGTTGAATCCTCGATCGCCGCATTCATCGTCATCATCGAAACGATTGGCAGGCCCGCGTTGAAGTCACGCAGCGCGGTTCTCAGCCTTGGCCCCACCGCGTCGGTGCTGCCGTCATGGCGGACGTAGAGCGTCGCGAGGCCGAAGCCGCGTCCGCGTTGCGTGTCGGGCAGAAAGAGATATGCGGGGCGGGTATCGCCCTGAAAGCCGAGATAGCGCGCGTCGGGAACCACGCCGACGATCTCGTGCGGCTGCTGCCGTTCGCCGAGGAGCAACGTCCGTCCGATCGCAGATTCGCCCGGCCACAACGTGTCAGCCAGCGCCACATTGATCACCGCTCCTGCGGCCTCGCGGTCGGCGTCGGCGGGCACGAACTCCCTGCCGGCGGCTGGGTGGACATTCAGCACGGAAAAAAATCCGGGACCGACCTCATTCTGCTGGGCGACCACCGGCCGTCCATCGCTCGTCGTGCGCACGACTGCCGGCGTGCCAAGGTTCGGCGGCGCCACTCGAGCGGACGCCACGCCGCTCACTCCCGGGAGTGTTGCCAGATGGCGCACCGCGTCTGCGATGACCTGGCCGCGTTCGGCGGGGTTGGACACGTTCGAGGCATTGACGCGGACGAGCAGCAGCGGTTCGGGGTCGAAGCCGAGGCTGCTGGTTCCAATGATCCGCAGCGAGCGATAACCCAGGCCGGCGACAACGAGCAGCAGCACACAGAACGCCAGCTGCACGATCGCCAACCCGCGCGAGACACGGGACCGCAACGCCGACGTCCCTGCTTCGCCCGGCTTCAAGGACGACAGCAGGTCCTGACGCCACACGCGAACGGCTGGTGCCAGGCTGAACGCAACGGTGCCGGCAATGGCCAGCGCCATCGCATAAGTCAGGACCAGCCAGTCCGGTGTGAAGTCAACGAGCGTGAGGCTGGAGGCTGAACCGGTAGCCACGAACCGGACGAGCAGGCGCGACAGGCCCCAGGCGAACCCACAGGCAGCGAGCCATGCCACGAACGAGAGGACGATACCTTCACCAACCAGCAGGCGTATGACGCGCGTTCGAGTGGCGCCGAGCGACAGCCGTACGGCCAGCTCCCGCTGGCGGGTGATGACGCGCGCCAGCATCAGATTGCCGATGTTGGCGCACACTACCCCCAGTGTCAGCAGCGTCACCAGCGAGAACACGGCGAGAAATTGCGGCGCGCGCGTCGCAAACAGGCTGTCGCCGGCAGCCGTCAGCGAATACGGGACGGCACTCATCGCGTGGTCGCGATCAGTATCGGGATAAGCGGCGCTCAGCTGGGCGGAGATTGTCGCGAACTCGGCCCGCACCTGCGACAACGTCGCACCGGCCGCCAGACGACCGATGGCCAGAATCGACCGACGATCGCGCTGACGCAGCTCGGCTTCGGTTGCAGTCGCGCGTGCATAGGCGACCAGTGGCACGTAGATGTCCGATTGCTCGCCCAGCATCAGGCCATGGAAGCTGGCTGGCGCGACCCCGACGATGGTGGCTGGCTGGCCATTCACGACCAGGCTCGCGCCGAGCGCATCATCACGACCGCCGAAGTGGTCCTGCCAGACGCGATACGAGATGATCGCGGTTAACCCCGTGCCGTCCAGCCGTGTCTCGGCATCGGTGAAGGTTCGGCCGCGCGCCAGCTGGACGCCCAGCGTCGGGAAGTAATTTCCGCTGACGCTCACGCCGCGCATCGCGTAAGTGCCATCGGAAAATCCGGCCGTGAACGCATCGAAGCGCCAGGCCAGCAGCTCGCTGATGCTGCTGCTTCTGGCCGTCAGGTCCTCGTATTCCGCGTAGCTGATTGCCGGCCCCACCGGGCTGCCGTTCTGCAGGTGCTGGACAGTCACCAGCCGGGCGCCGTCGGCAATGCCGGATGCCGGCTTTACCATCAGCGAGTGCACCAGGGAATACACCGTCGTGTTGCCGCCAATGACGATCGCGATCAGCACGATGGTCGTGAGGCTGATCGTCGGCGCGCTGCGAAAAATCCGGATGCCCGCCGCGATGTCCTGACGCAGGCCGTCTGCTGACACGGCTACCGCACTCTCACGCGGTCGGTGGTGTCCCAGGCGGACATGTCCGAGAGAATCACTGAATCACCGGCAGACAGGCCGGAGACGATCTCAATCGTGTTGACCGAGCTCTTGCCCAGCTTCACCTGCACCCGGCGTCCGACCCCTTGTGCATCGACGCGAAAGAGGCTGATCGTGCTCTGTTCCTGCCCGAACGCGGGCCGCCCGACGGTGAGGACGTTCTCGAGCCGTTCGAGCTCGATCGTGCCGTCCACGCTCAAATCGGGGACCGCGCCACGGGGAAGTTCCCCGGTCAGCGTCACATCGACGGTAACTGTGCCGTTCACCGCCGCCGGATCCTTCCGCGAGACGATGCCGGCGATGAGGCCCGTGCGCGTATCGATCTCGGCGCGCTGACCGATTTCGACGTCCTTGGCCTGCGTTTCCGAGATCTTGAGTTCGGCCTTCAGGCGAGCCGGATCGGCCACACGCGCCAGGTTCTGTCCCGGCGCGACCTGCTGACCGACGTCGACGCCGACCTGTTGCAGGACGCCCTTGAATCCCGGACGAACCTTGAGTTGTGCGAGCCGCTCCTCGCGGAGATTCAACACGGCGCGCGCCTGGTCGATAGCCGCCTGCTGAACGCGCGTTCGCGCGTCGACCGATTCCTGCGCGGTTGCCAGCCGCTTCTGCTCGATGTCGTAACGGGTCTTCAATGCCTCGGCACGGCTCTGCGACTGCTTCAGCACGAGCGTTCCCAGCAGTTTCTGTTCGACGAGCGTTGCATTGGCGTCGGCCTCGAGTTGCGCCTGCGTGTAATCGGAACGGGCCGCCGCAACGACGGACTGCTGCGTGAGCACTTCATTCTGCAGCTGCACGCGCAAATTGACGAGCGCGGCTTCCGCCGACTGCAGCGCCAGACGGGCATTGAGCGCCTCTTGTTCCACCTGCGGGCTGCTCAGTTCCAGGACCACCGAGTCGGCGTTCACCAGGGCACCGGGACGAAGCACGATCCGGTCGACCCGACCGTCGGTCATGGCCGGCAGCCACCGGGTATCTTCGGGCACCAGCGTGCCGAGGCCACGAACCTGCCGGACCATCGGCCCCCGTTTGACTGCGTCAATCCACAGCGTCCCGCGCTCGACGGTCGGAGCGGCCGGTTCCATGCGGGCCAGCGCCACCGATGCCGCACCGACGATGGCGAGCGCCACCACCCCGTAGGCGGCCCGGCGAATTTTGCGTCTGCGAATGATGACTGGGTCGATAGCGATGTCCATGTTCGTCAGAGCATAGGTCAATGGCCGTGCCATTCGCTGGCACACCGGACGAGAGATTTCAGCCGAATGTTCGCCGCTAACGCCCCTGCCGGCCCGCGGAGTGTCCGTTTGTGGGACGAAGCTGTTCGGCCGTGAACGGACGGCGAAGGGGCGGGGACGCAGCGTTCCGCCGCCAGACAGCTCGCCGGTATCGACAGATGCTGGTATGCCGCTTGCCCTGTGCGCGGTGTGCTCCTGCAGGATCTCCGCTACGCCTTTAGAGCGCTGGGCCGCGCGCCGGCATTCACCGCCGCGGTCGTGACACTCCTCGCGCTTGGCATCGGCGTCAACACGGCCATCTTCGGGGTACTCAACGCGGTGCTTTTCCGGCCTCTTCCCGTCGACGATCCGGGGCGGCTGATTATCTTGACCCGTGGTGAGACGGCCACGTTTTCCACCGTGACCTACCAGGCGTTTCGCGACCGTGCTCGGACACTTGCCGGCGTCACGGCCTCGCTGCCGATGGAATCGGACGTCGAGATCGATGGTGACAGTCAGTTCGTGGCCGCCGAAGTCGTGGTCGGCTCGTATGCGTCGGTCATTGGTGTGCGGCCGGTCATCGGTCGGTGGTTCAAGGATGACCACGCATCAGACGTGGTCATCAGCTGGGCGCTGTGGCAACGCCGATTTGGTGGCAATCCGGACGTGCTCGGCCGCACCATTCGCTCCGAATCGCAAACCTACGTCGTCACCGGCGTGGCACCGCGCGAGTTCCTCGGTCTGTTCGTGCCGTTTCGGACGGACATCTGGGTGCCGCTTCGTACGCGTCCGCAGCTGGCAATGCTGCTCGACGATCCCGCTCGTCAGCCGCTGATGGTCTTTGGTCGCTTGCGTGACACGACGAGCGCGGCTCAAGCGGTCATTGAGCTGAATGGGATCGAACGGCAGCAGCCGCGGCAGTCGACACAATCTGGACGACCGCTTGCGCCCATTGGATCAGAGCCGGTGCAGGGCATTCCCAACCCGCAAAACCGCCGGCTGGTCGGAGTGATTGCGTCGTTGATTTCCGGCCTCGTCGGTCTGGTTTTGCTCATCTCATGTGTCAATGTGGCGAATCTGCTGTTCGTTCGTGGCGCCAGACGTCATCACGAGATCGCCGCACGGCTGGCTCTCGGCGCGACGCGTCGCCGGATCGTGCGGCAACTGATGACGGAAAGTCTGGTGCTGGCGTCGATCGCCGGTGTGTTCGGCGTGGTGCTCGCGATGTGGACCAGTCGTTATCTGGCCACGTCTCTGCCCGCGATCGCTTCGTTCACGACAGAGCTGAACCTGTCCCTCGAGTGGCGCGTCGTCGCCTATGCCGGCGTGGTGTCCATCGTCACCACTGTTGCGTGTGGCTTGTTTCCCGCACTGCGTGCCTCGCAGATACAGATCGCGCAAACGTTCAGAGGAGAGTTGCCGCCGGCGCGTCGCAGACGTCCGATTGGCCAGGTCGCCCAGGTCGTGATGTCACTGGTTGTGCTGATCGTTGCGGCGACGTTCCTGCAGGCGCTGTTTCGATTGCAGAGGACCGATCCCGGCTTCGCCGTCGCCGGCCGCGTGTACGCGTTCGTTTACGTTCCCTCGCCACCTCTAACCCGCGAAGCGGCGCAGGTGATCTACTCACGCGCCGTCGATCGCCTGCGCGCCCTGCCGGGTATCACCACTGCCACGCTGACCGACACGTTGCCGTTGATGCCGTCAGCCGGCGGGTGCATCGGACGTGGCGATGCTGCCGAACCGCTGCGCGTGTCGAGCGGCACGGTCCATACGCGGTATTTCGAGACACTGGGCATTCGTCTCGTTGCCGGTAGAGACTTCAACGACAGCGACGCAGCAACCGATGCCGGGTCCGTCATTGTCAATCAGACGCTTGCCCGTCGTCTGGTGCCGACCGGACAGGTGGTGGGCGAACGTATCGTTGTTGGATGTGAAGGAACGCGGCAGACGGCGGTGATTGTCGGTGTCGTAGCGGACAGCGTCGTCCGCAATCTGGGGGAGCCTGGCCAGCCGTACCTCTATCGTAGCTTCGGAGCGGGATATGCCGGCGGTCTGACGGCCATCATCGTCCAGAGCAGCACTGATGCAGTTTCACAGGTAGATCCGGTTCGACAGTCGCTTCTTGGCCTTGGCGAAGGCATTCGCGTCTACACGGTGCAGCCGCTCAGCACTCATGTCGCGGAGTCATTCGGGGCAGTGAAGTGGCAGACGACGGTGCTGAGCGCGCTCGGCGGGCTCGCCCTGTTCCTGGCCGCCATTGGCCTGTATGCACTCGTCGCCTACCGGGTGACGATACGCACCCGCGAGATCGGGGTGCGCATCGCGCTTGGCGCCGAACACGCGGACATCTTCAGAGAGGTGATCGCGAGCGGGCTTGTCGTCGTCGGTGCAGGAATTGTGGCTGGTGAGATACTCGCGATTGGCGTCAGCCGTGTCATCGGTTCGCGTATGCCGGACATCGCACAGGCCGACGTCGTCACGTACATGGGCGTCGCGATTGTGTGGCTGGTTGTCGGATTCTTCGCATGCTCTCTGCCCGCATTCCGCGCCACCCGTGTCGATCCACTCGTCGCGCTCAGGCACGACTGACGAATCGAGGGGCGATGAACTGGCTTGTTGAGTCTGGTCGGGACCTCCAGTACGGTCTTCGAGCGCTGCTTCGCACGCCGGCTTTCACACTGCTGACGGTGATGACGCTGGCGATTGGAATCGGGTCATCCACGGCGATCTACAGCGTTGTGGATTCGGCTCTTGTGGCGCCGTTGCCCTACGACGGTGGCGAGCGTCTGGTCAGGCTTCGCGCGGTCATCACCGGTCCGGACGGACAGCCGCGGCGAATCCCGGTCAATCTCACCGCAGAAGAGTTGCGCACGCTCGGCGAACGTACTCGTGCCTTCGATCATCTCGCCACCGCACTGCCGTGGCTGATGAACTGGCGCGGCCAGGAGCCGCAATGGCAGGGAGCCCGGATCTCGGCGTCAGCATTCCCGATGCTGGGTGTTGCTCCTCTTCTCGGACGGGTTTTCGGACCTCAGGATGAGCAGCCTGGAGCCAATTCGTTGATTTTGAGCGAGCAGGCGTGGGAGCGCTACTTCGGGCGCGATTCCGGTGTACTTGGCCGAAGCCTGACACTCGAATCTGCGCTCGGACCGCCGCAGCCGGCTGTTTATACCGTGGTGGGCGTCATGCCGAAGTCGTTCGAATATCCGGGGCGGCGGGTGCAGTTCTGGATGCCGTTCGCGCGTCCACCAGCGACGGTTCCGGCCCCGCGCCTGCCGACGGTCGGCCGGCTGGTAGACGGCGTCTCTCCCGAACAAGCCGCGGCTGAAATGACCCCCGTTCTTCGCGAACTGGCCGGCGCCGCACAGCCCGGTAACCAGCGCGGTCCAATTATCCAGGCGTACGAGGTCGTAAGCGAACATGCAGAACGCGCTCGCCTGGCGCGGGTGCCGCTACTGGCGGTGAGCGGTGCCGTCGCGGTGCTGTTTCTGATCGCCTGCGTCAACGCGGCGGGTCTGTTGCTGATGCGAGTCGCCGGACGGCAGCGCGAGATGGCCATTCGGGCCGCAATCGGCGCCGGACGGCGACGGCTCGTCAGGCTCGTCGCGATCGAGGGAGGCGTGTTGGCGTTGGCCGCCAGTGGACTCGGCGGCGTGATCGCCTACAGCGGCGTGCGACTGCTCCAATGGCTGACGAGCGTTCCATATCGCTTCGACGTCGACATCGACGGTCGCAACACGTTTCCTGGCATCGAGACCCTCGACCTGAACACGTCTGTACTGTGGTTCATGATGCTTCTGACGATGATCGCCGCGCTGCTCGTGACGATCCCAGCGGCGCTGGCGTCCCTGCGCGCCGCGCCCGCACCGACGCTGCGGACCGGTTCGGGTGTGACCGAATCCCACATAACGGTGGGCCGTCGGTTCGCTCTCGGCAACGTCCTGGTTGTCCTCGAAGTGGCGATGGCGATGATGCTGCTGGTCGGGGGCGGGCTGCTGATCGGCAGCTTTACCCGTCTGATGCGGATCGATCCCGGCTACCGCTCGTCGGGTGTCCTGACCTTTCAGGTAGCATTGCCCACCGATCGATATCCCGCGGTTCGAGCCCGTGATTTCGCGGAGACACTGACGTGGCGGCTCGAAACGCTCGGCGGCGTGGTTACGGCGGCGTATGCCAACCAGTTACCGCTCGTCGGATTGCGAGACACCGCGGGAGGTCTGTGGCGCACGCCCGATCCAATGCGCCGCGGCGGCCCTCCCGACGCGGCCGACGCGCGCATTGTCAGCCACCGCTACCTGGAGACACTGGGTATTCCCGTCCTTGCCGGCCGTGGTCTGACCGCCGCCGACAACGAGGGGGGAGAGCGCGTGCTCCTGGTGAACGAAACGCTTGCGCGTCGAGACTTCGGCGGCAGCAGCGCGATCGGGCAAAGCGTCTATATGGGCAACGACCCACAGCCGTGGCGAATTGCCGGGATTGTCGCCGACGTACGCCAGTTCTGGTTGAATCAGCCTGCCGAGCCTCAGTTCTTCTTCGATGCCCGGCAGTGGAGTCAGCGCGGTCCGCTGTTCCCGGTCGGTGCGTACTACGCGCTGCGGCTCACCGGAGAGCCGGGTTCGATTCGCGCCGCTGTCGAAGCATCAGTGCGCCAGGTCGAACCTCAAGCCGTCGTCTTCAACGTCGCACCCATGGACGATCTCGTCACCGCGACGGTGGGGCGCCCGCGGCTCTATGCCGTGCTGCTGGGAGCATTTGCCGCGTTGGGCCTCACACTCGCGGTCCTGGGCGTTTATGGTGTCGTCGCGTCGAATGTCGCGCGTCGGACGCGCGAAATCGGCGTGCGCATGGCACTGGGCGCCGGGCGTACGCACGTTCTGGCGACGGTTCTGGGTACCGCGACGCTCCTCACGACGGTGGGCATCGGCCTGGGTGTTACCGGTGCCGCCGTCACGACGCGATTTCTGGAGACGATGCTTTTCGGCGTCACGCCGCTCGACGCCTCGACGTTTGTCACGATGGCGGGATTGTTCGTTGTGGTGGCGGTCGCCGCGTCGACCGTTCCCGCCCGGCGCGCCACACGAATTGATCCGCTGGTGGCATTACGACAGGACTGATCCGCAGTACGGGTAGCGTCGCGCGTCGCGCACGAGGCCGGCTCGTACGGGACGCTCGAGCAGATACCGCGCCGCGCGTTTTGGATCCTCTGAGGGGGCAAGCATGTGCGCCTCGTAGCCGTCCTGCCACAACGTCTGGCCGGACGCCTGTTTGTGCAGGTGCCCGCTGCGATGCTTCGCGAGTTCGACGAACAGGTGGAGATTGGCGTTGATGCTGCGGCACTCGACCAGGAAATCAACATGGTCGGGCATGAAGCAGTACGCAAGAACCGCGACGTTGCGCGCCGAGGCAACTCGCAGAAATTCACCAAGTGTGTGGCTGACGACGTAGGGGTTGTCGAACACTCGCTGCCGGCGATGCGTCGTGACGGCAATGAAATGGCGGCTGCCGCGCGATGGCGGGCGCAGTCGCCGCGGGGACACGCGAAACATCGATTCCGTGTCATCGCATGAGCGTTGCCAGCTGTGCGCTCGCGCCGCGGTAACCAAATCGCAGCGACCGAGTATTCGCAGACGTGCCAATCACACCGGGTCGAAAAATAGGCTTGACAGGAGCCGTGCTAAGTAATTAGCATCTGCTAGTTTCTTAGCAGGAGTCCCACGGCATGGCTCAACACCAATCCGCACATCTCAGTCGCCGCGAGCGGCAGATTCTCGACCTTCTCTACAAGGCGGGCAAGGCCACCGCTGCGGACGTCCAGGCTGGTCTGCCTGATCCGCCGAGCTATTCGGCCGTTCGAGCCATGCTGCGCATCCTCGAAGACAAAGGTCACGTGCGTCACGACCTTGACGGCCTCAAATACGTCTATATGCCGACGGTCGCGCGTGACCGCGCCAAACGGTCGGCCCTGAAGCATGTGGTGAATACGTTTTTCGAAGGCTCTGCCTCACAGGTGATGGCGGCGCTGTTCGAAATGTCGCCACACGAACTCGACGATACCGAACTCGCACGGCTGCGAAAACTGATCGACACCGCTGGAAAGGACGGCAAGTGATGACGGCCACACTCCTCTTGCAGATCGCCGCCAAGGCAACACTGGTGCTTCTTGGCGGACTGGCCCTGACCCGCGCCATGTCGCGTACGTCGGCCGCCGCACGACATCTGGTCTGGGTGCTCACGCTGGGCGCCGCGTTCGCAGTGCCGCTGATGCACGCCGCGGGTCCGGCGTGGACCCTGGCGATCCTGCCCGAGGCTGCAGCAGCGTCGGCTCCTTCGCTGAACGCCGATGCCGTGGACGCGCTCGCGATCGAGCCTCTGGCATTGAGCGATCAGCGGCCGGTCGACACCTACGAGGCATCCGCGTTCGCCGGAGACTGGCAAGCCGCAGACGAACAGGTGCCCGCCATCCATCAGCCGGTCGCACCATCGTCGTTGCCCGCTTCGCTGACATGGGGAGACATCGTCGTCCGTTTCTGGCTGGTCGGCGTGGCACTGCTGCTCGCGCGGCTGTGTGCCGGCATGCTGTGGGCGACGATGACGGTCCGTCGCGCGTGCGAATTGCCCGATACGGGCTGGCAGGACTCGCTCGATGAGGCTGCCGCCGCGCTTGGGCTGGCTCGTCAGGTCGGCCTGCGCGTCAGTGCCCACGCGGCGGTGCCGATGGCGACAGGTGTGTGGCGGGCCGTAGTACTGCTGCCGCCGGACGCGCTTGAGTGGGACGAGGAGCGTCGCCGTGTCGTGCTCCAGCACGAGTTGTCACACGTGAAGCGGCGCGACTGCCTGCTGCAGGCCCTGGCGCAGGTGGTGAGTGCCGTGTACTGGTTCAATCCACTCGCGCACATGGCCGTGGCGCGCCTGCGCGCCGAGCAGGAGCGCGCGTGTGACGACATGGTGATTCAGGTAGGCACCGACGCACGGTCGTACGCCGATCACCTCTTTGAAATCGCTCGCAGCTTCCGCGCTGCCTCTTTCCCGACGTGGGTAGCGATGTCCATGGCGCGGCCGTCACAGCTCGAAGGACGCATGCTGGCCATTCTTGACACGGCGCGCGTCCGCCGTGCACCGGCCCCGGCACTTCGTGTCGCACTCGTCGCGCTGACGCTGGCGGTGGCACTTCCCGTCGGCGCCCTCCACCTTGCTCCTCAAACGTCGCAGCCGGTGGACGGCAACATCGCAACAGTCGCCGTTGCCGAGGATGGGGTGATTGCCGACCCGCATGAGGACAGCGCGGTCGCCGAGCCCGTTAACGATCAGTCGGCTGTCGTTTCGGTCGATGTCGTCCATGGCAACCTGACGGCGGTCGACACACTTGCGCTGTCGCCGTCCTCTGACATTGCCGATGCCGTCGGCGGCGACGCGATGCAGGCCGCGCAGTTCAAGCCGCACATCGAGACGAGCGCGGAGAAATCGTTCCTCGAGGCGCTCAAGGACATGAAGCGGCACACGATCGACGTCGTGGGAAGCAAGGGTATCGCTGGCGAAGCTGCGGCATTCGCTGCACAGGGCACTCCGGCGGTCAGCGATGAGACCCGTCGCCGCGTCGCCGATGCGCTCATCAGCGCGCTCAACGACGACAACCCCCAGGTCCGGCAGGAGGCTCTCACCGCGCTGGCGTCCATGCGCGATGAGCGGGCGATTCCTGGTCTCATTCGCGCACTGAACGATCCCACGACCGAGGTGCGCATGCGCGCGATGAGTGCTCTGGTGCAGTTCAATACACCCGCGGCGGCAGACGGCGTCCTGACGGCGCTGAAGGATCGCAGCCCGCAGGTTCGCCAGATGGCCGCGCGCTACCTCTCGTCGATGGTCAGTCGCGGGCAACTCCGCGACGCGAAGTATGTCGACGCGTTCTCCGCGCTGCTCAAGGACGATAACGCGGACGTCCGCGAGCAGGCCGCGGATGCGCTCGGCGATCTGCGCATGCCATCGGCCGCCGCTCCGCTCACGCAGGCGCTGCGCGACAGTTCGGCCGACGTACGCAAACAGGCGGCGCGCTCGCTGGCCAATCTCGGCAACGTCGACGCCGTGCCGTCCATCCTTCCGTTATTGAAGGATCCGGTGAAGGATGTGCGCGAGCAGGCTGCCGTTGCGCTGGGCGCGTTGGCTGATGCGAGGGCGATCGACGCCTTGACGGCAGCGCTCAAGGACAGCGAAGCGTCGGTCCGTGAACAGGCCGCCCGCGCGCTGGGGCAGATTGCCCGCGGTCAGCGCCGCGGCGTCCGGCCTGGCGTTCCGGTGCCGCCGCTGCCGCCGCTCCCGCCTCGCGTCTCGATTGATCCCGACCTGATTCGCGACATCGAGGATCGGGCCCGCGATGCCGCCGAACGCGCCGGCGAGGCGATGCGGAACTTCGATCGCAGGTTCGGGCGGTTCGACGTGATGCCGTTTCCCGAACCTGCTCCGGCGCCGGCACCTGCAGCCCCGGCGGCGCCGGCACCGCCAGCGCCACCTGCACCGCCGCGCTGACCTGGAGCGGTCCTGCCGCTTCTGCTGACGCCGTTTTTTGAAACCGTGGCGCTCGCCTCATGGAGTACGGGAGAGGTTTATGCGTTCGACGCTCTACGTGTTGGCTGCGACGGCCATTGTCTGTGCTTCGGTATCCGCGCAGATACAACTACCGCGGAGCACGCCCGCGGGGATCGATCAGCTGGTGTCGCAGCTTGGCGCGGCCGACGCAGAAACACGGGCGTCAGCCGCATGCCTGCTGCGTCAGAAGTCGCGACGAGCGATTGCCGCAGTTCCCGCACTGACGCGGCTGCTCGCCGATGCGACGCCCGTTGTTGCCTCATGTGCGCCGTTCGAGGGCGACTTCGGGAATGGCGGCAATCTCATTCGAACGACGCCGGGCTATGAGGCCGGTCGTGCTCTGGGTTCGATCGGCGAGGGAGCGGTAGCGGCGCTGCTGCAATCGGTGGCGAGCCCCAATCGTGATGTCAGACGGAATGCAGTTCGCGGACTTGCGGCCGTCCGCGATGAACGAGGCGTCGGAGCCCTGGTCTCGGCTGCCAGGGACTCCGACGCTTTCGTCAGGGCCGAGGTTGCCACTGCGCTGCGCGGCCGGGACGGCGAGGCGGTGACAAGGGCGTTGACCGCACTGGCCAAAGACACCGAGCCGGCCATTCGCGCGCGCGCGATCCAATCGCTCGGGACGATGCGCGGCGCAGGCGAGAGGGCCATCCTGGTGGCTGCGCTGTCGGATGCAGACACGATCGTCAGGGCCCAGGCCGTCACGGCATTGGGCCGGCAACGCGACGAGGATGGCACTCGCACTTTGATTGGCGCGTTGAGCGATCGGTCGGTCGAAGTGCGCGAGCGGGCTGTGATTGCTCTTGGCAATACCCACGACGAGGCCGCGGTGGCCGCACTGATCCCGCTCTTGAAGGATGCCGACCCGGAGATCCGGGAACGTGCCGCCATGACACTCGGGCGTATCGGCAGCCGTCGCGCGTCAGCCGCCCTGGTTGATGCACTGAAGGACGCCGACTCGCTGGTCCGCGAGCGGGTTGCGACCGCCCTGGGTCAGCTCGGGGATCCGGAAGTCGTCGACTCGCTGATTGCGACGCTTCGCGATCGCGATCCGGAAGTGCGCGAAGAAGCGACGCGAGCGCTCGGCCGGCTGCAACGCCGGCGCTGACCTCGAACGGTACTCCGACCAGCCCCGTATAGGACAGCTATGCATTTTCGCATTGCCCTGATGTGCTCTGTCGTCGTCGCCTGTGCGGGCGCAGGTCCTGCGCTCGGGCAGGAGGCGATCACTCGAACGACGACTCGAGTAGCATCGGCAATTCCCGCCACCACCGCCACGCTGACGCTCGACGGCGCGCTCGACGACGACCTGTGGCAAGGTGCGCTCAAGCTCGAGCTGCATTACGAAGTGAGGCCGGGCGAGAACATCGAGCCACCTGTGCGCACGGACCTCCTGCTGGCGCACGACAATCGCAATCTCTATGTGGCATTCAGGGCGCACGACGATCGACCGGCCGAGATACGGGCGCGGTTTTCGGATCGTGACAACATCTTCAACGACGACTTCGTCGGCGTCGCACTCGACAGCTTCAACGACGAGCGGCGGGCCTACGAGTTCTTTGCCAATCCACTGGGCGTCCAGGCCGACATGCTGATGGACGACGTTTCCGGCAACGAGGACTCGGCGTGGAATGCGATCTGGGCGTCCGCGGGACGGATCACTGCCGCTGGTTTCGAAGTGGAGATGGTGATCCCATTCACGCAGCTGCGTTTCCAGTCGGCCGACGGCATACAGACGTGGGGGATCGACGGCATCCGCAGCTATCCGCGTCGAGACACCCATCACATCGGGCTCTTTCCACGAGTGCGTGGCGTGAACAGCTATCTTGGCCAGGAGGCGAAGATCTCCGGCTTTTCCGGCGTCCGGCCGGGACAGAACCTCGAGGTCGTACCGACGGTGACGACGGTCCGGACCGACAATCGGATTGCTCCGGGCGGCAATGCGCGAGCCACCCATGCGGACGGCGACGTTGGGCTGTCCGTGAAGTGGGGAGTCACACCCAACGTCACGCTGAATGCCACCATCAATCCCGATTTCTCCCAGGTCGAAGCGGACGCGGTGCAACTCGACGTCAACAATCAGTTCGCGCTCTTCTTCAACGAGACGCGGCCGTTCTTTCTCGAAGGATCCGACTTCTTTCGCACCACCCGCATGACGCTGCTGCATACGCGACAGGTGGTCCAGCCGGCGGCGGCCGCCAAGGTCAGCGGCAAAGTCGGCGCACATGCCTTCGGGTTCTTCACCGCCCGAGACGACACGACGAGCGTCATTCTTCCGGAAAGCCAGCGGTCGACGACACAGCGGCTCGATACCGGTACGCTGGCGTCAGTCGGCCGGTATCGCTTCGACGTCGGCCGGAATTCGACCGTTGGCGCCATGCTGACGGACAGACGAGGAGATGCGTACTCGAATACCGTCGTGGCAATCGATTCACGTCATCGTTTCAGCGATGCCGACAGCATCAGCGCGACGCTGGCATATTCGTCCGCTGCCAACGATGCTACTCTCGCTGCGCAGACCACCAAACGGCATCAATCCGATGGCGCCGTGGACGTCATGTACAGCCACAGCGAGCGCGCATGGGAGGTCTATACCAACTACCGCGATTACGGCCGGGACTTCCGCGCTGATCTCGGCTTCATCACGCAGGTGAACATCCGGCGCTGGGAGTACGGGGCCAGCCGCACCTGGCACGGAGACGCGACGCGCCTCTACAACCGCATTCAGGTAAGCGGCAACTTCGATCAGACGGAGGAGCGGAACCACTCGCTCATCGAACGCGAGTGGGAGGGATACGTGTCGATGAACAGCCGACGCGAGTCGTACGTGCAATACGGCGGCGGGACGCGCACGCGCGTCTTCAACGGCGTCCGCTTCGATCAGATCTTTCAGAGTGCGTACGGCGAGATCCGGCCCTCGCGTTCGCTGCAGTTCGGCGGCAGCGTCAACTGGGGCGACTGGATTGATTTCGTCCACACCCGTGCCGCCGACCAGCGGACGGCCAAACCGTTCATCAATTTCAACTACGGACGGCACCTCGCCGTACGTTACACCCACACCTTCGACGGGCTGGCGGTTGCCGGCGAGCGCTTGTTCCTCGCACAGGTGCCGGAGGTCCGCGTCATCTACCAGCGGGATGCGCGGACGCTGTTCCGGACGATCCTGCAGTACACCAACGTTACTCGTGATGCCGCGCTCTACGCGGCGCCGGTGAACCGGGAGAGCCGGAATCTGTTTGCCCAGCTGTTGTTTTCCTACAAGATCAACCCGCAGACCGCGCTATATATGGGGTTGTCGACGGGAGCGACGGGAACCGATCAGCGGCGCCTGTCGAACGACAGCGAGACGCTCTTCGCCAAGGTCAGCTACGCCTGGTTGCGGTGAACGCCGGGCGAGGAACCTCGCGTTGCCGACCTTCGTCCAAGAGCGCCGACCCGCCGTTTGTCCACCCAGCGAGGTCCGAGGTCCCGGAGGCCGCATGACACGCCGCGTCGAAATGCTCTTGCTCTTACTCGTCATCAGTTCCGGCGCTGGCTGTGTCCTCGACGCCAGGGGAGAGACGGCGCAGGCAACCTTCAGCCGCACTCTGACCGTCGACGGGCCGGTTACCTTGCAGGTGGAAACCGGTTCCGGTCAGGTGGTCGTCCGGACCTCTGCCGGCGGCAGCGTCAAGGTCGACGGCCGGGTCACTGCGGGGTGGCGCTTCTGGGACGGCGATCCGCAGGACCGCGTGCGGGAGATCCAGCGAAATCCCCCCATTGAGCAGCACGGCAATCAAATCGAGGTCGGTCGATGGGCGCGGATGAATAACGTCCGGATCAGTTATCTGGTCACGGTCCCACGCGACACTGAGGTGCGGCTCCGTACGGGTTCGGGCGACGTGGAGGTCCCCGACCTGAAGGGTCCGGTCACGGCTGACACGGGGTCGGGCGAAATCAGGATCGGCCGTATCGATGCGGACGTTCGCGCGCGAACCGGTTCCGGTGACGTGGAGCTGGCCGCTTCAGCTGCGGGTGTCACGATTCGAACCGGAAGTGGCCGGGTGCAGGTTGGTGGCATCGGCGGCGAGCACGCGGAAGTCGCCACCGGGTCCGGCGACGTCGAAGTCGACGGCGCGTCCGGCCGTCTCCGCGTGCGCACGGGCAGCGGCAGGATTCGAGTAGCAGGTGCACCTTCGGACGAATGGGACCTTGGCGCCGGCTCCGGCGATGTCATCGTCAACGCGCCACAGACGGCCGGCTTTGATGTCGATTTGCGAACCGCCTCCGGCGATATCGATGCGCGGGGTGTGACCAGCACCGAACGCGCCACCCGCCGCGAGCTGCGCGGACGGATCGGATCCGGTGGGCCGCTGGTGACGATGTCGACCGGTTCCGGCTCGATCACCGTCCGCTGAGGTGCCGCTTGACATGCTACGTGTGTAGCACTACGATGCTACACACGTAGCATGAAGGCCGCCCGCCCGCGAAGGCCCGTTCCCGAACAGCTCAGCCGCCGTGAACGCGAGATCATGCACGCGGTCTTTGCCCTGGCCAATCGCGCCTCTGCCGAGGACATCCGCGTGCGCCTCGTCGATCCGCCGAGCTATTCGGCGGTTCGCGCCATGCTCGTCCGTCTCGAGGCAAAAGGACATCTGCGCCATACGGAAGAAGCCGGACGCTACATCTACCAGGCCACCACGTCGCCAGCCTCCGCCAAACGGGCCGCGCTCAGCATTATCTCGGCGTCTTCTTCGAAGGGTCGCGCAATCAGTTACTCGCCGCGCTGCTGCGGCAAGAGCCATGGACCGACGAGGAACTCGATCAACTGAGTGCTGAAATCGAGCGCGTCAAGAAGGGAAGGCGCAAGCCATGATCAGTATCTCGATTACCGCGAAGGTCACTGTCATTGTTGCGCTGGCACTCCTCGCGACGAGGCTGACCGCCTCGATGTCGGCATCGCGTCGGGCGTTGATTCTGACGGCGGCGCTGCTGTCAGCGGCGACCTTGTCGGCAGCCGATGCCCTTTTGCCGCGCGTCCCCATGATTTTGGCGCCGATGCCGGCCGTGTCCGAGGTGCTGCGCCGCTCACCGGTACAAGCGTCCGGAACAACTCTGCGAGTGCTGGAACCTCCGCGAGCAGCTGCGCTCGAGCCGCATGCGTGGCCTGGCGGGCTCGCCACCATGGTCGGTGCCGTGTGGGCGATAGGCGTTGCGATCGCACTGGCACCCCTTGTCTTTACGATGGTGAACGTGCAACGCGTCCGCCAGCGCGCGCGCCGACTGCCGGAGTCGCTGCGCCCCCTGGTGGATGGGCAGTCGTTGAACGATCTCGACATCCGGGTGAGTGAGGAGATAGACGTGCCGATGGTCGTGGGTTTGCGGCGTCCGACGATGCTGTTGCCTGGACCATGTCTGGAATGGCCCGTCCAGCACCTTGCAAATGCGATGGTTCACGAACGCGAACACATCAGGCGTGGTGATCTCCTGGCCATCCCCCTCAATCGGGTTGCGGTCGCCCTCCACTGGTTCAATCCGCTCATCTGGATGGCATGGCGGCAATTTCGTCTCGAAGCCGAACGCGCGTGCGACGATGCTGTGGTTGCCGGTGGCGGAGCGGTGACGTATGCAGAGCAGCTGGTCACGCTGGCGCGCCACGTCAGTTCCGCCCGTGCGCGGCCGGTGGTGGCGATGGCCGCGCGCACCGATCTTTCGGCGCGCGTCACCTCGGTGCTCGACCCGGGTCGCCCGCGGCATCCGGTGAGCACCCGGGGGACGAAGCTCGTGTTGGCGGCGGCCGCGATAGGCGCCATCGCCGTTGCTCCGGTGACCGTCGTCGTCGCTGAGCAGCGGGTCATCGAAGAGCCGCGGTCGGCGTCTTTGACCACCGGTCCGCGCGGTAACGTCGCCGGCGTCGTCTACGACCCGACGGGTCTCCCGCTCGCCGGCCTGCTGCTCATCCTCGAACAGAACTGTTACGGTCCGAATGCCCGCAACTGCGGGTTCAACTCGTGGACACGAACCGATCGACAGGGACGTTTCCGGTTCGACGGGTTACCGGTGGGCAGCTTTCATGTGACCTCACCGATCGACTTCTTCCCCGGCCTGCAGTTCTCGGTCATCGATGGTCAGACGGTTGACGAAGACATCACCATGACCATTTCGCCAGTCGAAGGCGAGTTCACCGTCTGCGCGGAGTGCGCCGAGCTGGTTGTGCCTGACTCGCTCGCGAAAGAGTTCGCAGCCGATCGTGTTGATGCGCTGGATCATCCAGTGAGCGCGCCGCATCCGGCCAGCGGCTGGGAGTTCTACAAGCCGGCGAACGGCGAGTATCCGGCCGCGTTGAAGGAGGCTGGCGTCGAGGGCTCGGTGGTGGTGGAGGGCCGCATTGGTGTCGACGGCGTCCCCACAGCGATGAAAGCCGAGCCGCCGAGCGCACTGGGTCGCGCCGCGATGGCGGGACTTGCCGGGGAGATCTGGGAACCCGGTCGCATTCGCGGCATCGCGGTCGAAGTTCCGTTCCGCCTGCTGGTTCGCTACGTCCTCAAAGACTGAGCTGATATTCTTCCGGCCGGATGCGTGCGCGATCGACAGCGTGCGGGGCTGCCGCCGTGGCCCTGCTGGCGTGGGCAACGCTCGCCGTGCGGGCACAGATCGCGCTGCCGGCTGTCCTCGATGAGTTCGCGCGGGCGCCGCTGGCGTCCGGCTTCGACGAGAACAGCGGCCATCTGCGCAACCTGCTACGGGCGCTCGATATCCCGGTTGAGTCGCAGGTGCTGGTCTTTTCCGGCACCAGCCTGCAGAACGAGCGAATCGCGCCGCGCCTGCCGCGCGCGATCTATTTTAACGATCACGCCTACGTCGCCTACGTGGCCGGCAGTCCGATCCTCGAGGTGTCGCTTGTCGATCGCGAGACAGGCTTTGCCTTCTATCAGGTCGAACAGAACGCCACCGCGCCCACTCCGCAAGCCGACTCTGTCTGTCAGCTGTGTCACGACCCGGCGCGTACAGGCGTGTCCCGGTTGATCATGCGATCGCACTACACCGATGCCAACGGACGGGCGCTTCAGCAGCGCGGGCAGATGGACCAGCTGCTGTTCGAGACGACCGATCGTTCGCCGTTCGAACGCCGGTGGGGTGGCTGGTATGTGACGGGAACGCACGGCAGTATGCGACATATGGGCAACATCCATGGCGCAATCGATGTGTCACATATCAGCGACCCGGTCGGCTACACCAGGACGTTCGACCTGAACGCCGGCGCGAACGTGACGAGCATTGCGTCTCTCGTCGAGCACGAACCCTATCTGACGCTCGAGAGCGATATCGTGGCGCTTCTCGTCCTCGGTCATCAGGTCACCGTTGAAAACGAGGTTGTCTCGGTGATGCACGCCTTGCGAGGGAGTGGCACGAGCGCGCCGCCTGCGGCGACCGTCGATCGCGACGCGGCCGTGGAACGGCTCGTCGCCGCGCTGACCTTCGGCGGTGCCCGATCGTTGCCCGCGGCCGTCAACGGGACCACGGACTTCTGGCGGGTGTTCGAGGCAGGCGGTGTCCGGGATTCCCGCAACCGGAGTCTGCGCGAGCTCGACCTCGAAAGTCGCCTCTTCAAATATCCGGTCAGTTACATGCTGTACTCGTCCTCATTCAACGGGCTGCCGCCCGCTGTCGTCGAGGACGTCTACAGGGGGATCGCGGCGGCTCTCGTCGAGCCGATGCCTGGCTATTCAGATGATATCCGTCGGGACGCGGTCGAGATTCTGCGCGCGACCAAACCGGACATGGCCAGCTATCTCGGTGCAATGCGCTGAGTGTCACCGCGCGCCGTGACGCGACGCCGGCAGGGCACAACCTTGCCGGTGGTGACGATAAGCTATGGCGCATGTCGATTGAATCCAGTCAGGACTGGGACGGTCTGAGGGCAGCTGCGGCGGTGGCGCGTGCAACGCTTGGTGCCCTCCGCGCCGCCGTACGGCCTGGCGTCACCACGCTGCAGCTCGATCGCGTCGCGGCGACAGTTTTCGTCGCGCATGGAGCCACGTCCGCTCCGGCGTCGGTGTACGGATTTCCGGGCACAGTGCTCATCAGCGTCAACGATGAAGTCGTGCACGGTGTGCCGGGTCCGCGCCGGCTCGCCGACGGTGACCTCGTCAAGTTGGACGTGACCGTAGAGAAGGACGGGTATGTCGCCGACGCGGCGCGAACCGTCATTGTCGGCGCAGGGTCACTCGTGGCGCGACGGCTGCGCGGGACCGCTGAAAAGGCGTTCGCGGCCGCGATCGGCGTGCTGCGCGCGGGGACGCCCCTCAACCGGGTCGGCCAGGCCATCGAACGGATGGTCCAACAGGCCGGGTTCAGCGTCGTTCGCGAGCTCTGCGGCCACGGCGTTGGCCGCACCATTCACGAGCCGCCGGATGTGCCCAACTATTACGATCCCGATCGGGTCGACGTCCTCACCGCAGGACTGGTACTGGCGGTCGAGCCGATCATCTGCGCCGGCCGCGGTGAGATCGTGCAGTCGTCCGATGGGTGGACCGTCTCGACGCGCGATCGCAGCCTGGCGGCACATCACGAGAATACGATCGTGATCACCACCGGCATGCCGATCGTGCTGACGCAAGACTGGTGACTATGAGCGCGGCTTGTCGTCCTCGCTGCCGGTGAGCCTCGCCTGACGGAGCGCAGCCGCGCCCAGCAGACCGCCCATTCCCATGGACTCGACGGCGCTGCTCGGCACCAGCATGAGCGCGCCCTTTTCCTTCAGTCCTTCGTAGAGCATGTTCATCGCGCGCAGGTGAAGGGCGGTCGGATTATCGTGATAGGCGCGTGCGGCCTCCTGGAACGAGTGCGCAATTTCCTTTTCCGCCTCGCCAAGGATGATTCGCGCCTGCTTCTCGCGTGCGGCTTGCGCCTCTCGCGACATTGCATCCTGCAGGGCGCCGGGGATGACCACGTCGCGCATTTCGACGGAAGATACCGTGACGCCCCATGGGTTCGAGCGCGAGTCAATCAGCCGCTGCAGCTCGTCTTCGATCCGTTCGCGTCCGCGCAGCAGTTCGGTGAGGGTCGTGCGGCCGATGATGTCGCGCAGCGCGGTCTGAGCGGCCCAGCTCACGGCCTGGGAGTAGTCCTGGACCTCGAGAGCCGCCTTCTCGGCGTCGTGCACCATCCAGAACAGCACAGCGTCGACGTTGACCGGCACCGTGTCCGAGGTCAGGGTCTGCTCGGCGGCAAAGCTGGTGGTGATCGTCCGCTGATCGATCCACGCTGACACGCTGTCCATGAACGGGATGATCCAGAACAAACCGGGGCCGCGCAAACCGACATAGCGGCCGAGCCGCAGCACGATGGCGCGTTCCCACTGCTGCGCGACGCGCGGCGACTGCATCAGCACGGCGCCGATGATGGCCATGACAATTGCCGGCACTGGGTTGGCTGTCGCCACGGTGACAGCCACACCAACCCCGAGCGCAACGATCAGGATCACGATGCCGACGACGTTTACCCGGACGGAAGGGGCTTCGACGTGCAGCGTTCGCGGACCAATCGAGGTGGGAACCATCTATTTGCCTCCTTGGCGGTGAGCGCGGAGAGTCGCAATGACTTCCGCAAGAGTGAAGCCGGCAGCGTCGGCGTCGTGGAGCACGCGCGTGACGAACGCGTTGAGACGCCGCTCGCGTTCCTGGGGTGGATGGGCCTGCGCCGGAGTGGCGGCGATGAAGGAGCCGACGCCGCGTTTGGTTTCAATCACGCCGGCGCGTTCGAGCTCGACGTAGACCCGCGATACCGTGTTGGCGTTGACCTTCAGCTCGACTGCCAGTTGACGAACGGTCGGTAGCTGATCGCCCGGCTTGAGGCGCCCGGCGGCAATTGCTGCTCGCAACCCGCGTTGCAGCTGCGCGTAAATCGGCGTGGCATCCCTGGGGTCGATGCTGACGATATTCACGTCTCCTAATGTACTAGTTCATTAGAACAATAGTGTCAAGGGGATGGTTCGGGGAGGTGAGGCTACCGGCTACCGCCTACTGGCTACCGGCTACTGGCTACTGATCCGCACCATCGCTCGCTGCCCCTCGTCGATCATGACGAACGTGGCTCGCGAGATGAGCGCTTCCAGTGCGTCCGGATCCTGCCAGTCGTCGCCGCCTGACCCGACCAGCGTGGCGACATAGTAGCCACCCGGCGGCAATCCCGAGATCGAGAACGTGCCGTCGGCGCGTGCGGCGACGCGCCTGACGTAGCGCGTCATCGGATACCAGCGCTCCCGCTCGGGCGAGAACACGACGACCGACGTCCCCGCCGTTGCGCCAGTCGCCGGGCCGACGATGCTGCCCTGCAGTTCGGACGGTCGATCGGTCAACACGATCTCGACTTCGGCCAGCGACTGGTCATCGCTGCCGAAGAGCACCGGTCGATCGCCAAGATCGACACCATTCACGCGCACGGTTTTTACGGCCCAGCCGACCGGCAATTGGGTCGGCACAAGCCGTCGTGGCCCGCTCACTCCCGCAAACGAGAAGCGCCAATCCGGACCGACGCCGGCGGTCGCCCAATTGGCGGCCGGCGCCAGGTCGAGATCGCCGGGAACGGGAGAGATCTCGATGTTCGCGCGTGAAGGCTGCCGCCCCGGATCCTGAGCATCGATCACGATTGTTCCTGTGATGCGCGAGCCGGCCGACGTCGGCAGTGTCAGGTCAGTGACGTCGCTACCGCTGACTGTGACAGCCACGGCGCCGAACTCGCCCTCGGTCATGGCGTTCAGTCGGCCGCGGTACGCCTGCAGCACGTAATCGCCATCGGCCACGTTGCTGAACTCGAACTGGCCGTTCCCGTCCACCGGCGCCGCCAGCGGCACGCTGATCGTGGCCCGCGACTTCTGGCTGGGCCACAGCTGAACACTCGTGATAGTGCTGGGCTGATTGGAAGGGGTGACGAGTCGGCCGGTCACACGGTACGTGGTCGTTCGCGACAGCGAAATGTCAATTGCGATCAGGTTCTGGCCAGCGCCGATCGTCAGTGCGGTTGCACTGGCTGGACTGGAACCGCCGGGATAGTACGAAACCGGATAGCCATCCGCATCGCCGGCCGCAACGTCGCCAACCTGTGCCGACACGATGTAGCTGCCCGGCTCCAGTCCGTAGACCCGGAATTCGCCTCGATCGTCGGTCTCGGGTGTGAGCGTTCCCGCGACGACCAGCGTACGGCGGCCGGCGGTGAACCGCGTGCGCATGATCTGGACGCGCGCGCCCTGCATAGGTTCGCCGAACTCATTGAGGACGCGACCGCCCATCGCGCCCCATGGCACGAGGCGGAGCTCCACCTGACTCGGTGTGTCCGGCGACGCGGCAATGATCGGTCGTGCTTCGTCGGGGGAGTGTCCCGGTTTTGAGCCTATCACCCGCATCGGGCCGGCAGGCACTGCGCGAAACTCGAAGGTTCCTGCCTCGTCTGCTCTCGTCATGCGTGTGAGTGCGCCGGGCCGCTCCGACGCGAGCAGCACCAGCGAGTTCGGGAGCGCGCGCCCGAAAGAATCGAGGACGCGGCCGTGAATGACCGCCGTGCCATCGCTGCGCGCATCGCGGTCGGCGACGATGCCGATTGCGGAAGGTACCGATTCGAGCCCGCGGAACGGTTGCCGCACCGCTCGCTCTGTGGCAATCACGAGGTCGATACCGGTGCGTACCTCGCCTGGCTCCAACACCAGCATCTCGGCGCGATCGACGACGTCAGTTCCCGGATAGAAGAGGGTATGGGTGGGTGCCTCGATCCGGATCTGTCCTGCGCCGACCATCCGTGCGCTTTCAAGACCGCTGGTCGTTACCGAGACGAGCAGTTCATTCCCTGGATGGACGAACAGCCGGTACTCTCCGCGGTCGTCGGTCAACGCGGTCTGTGGCGACGACCCATTCCGCTCAGCGGCGGTAACTGTTGCCTGCAGCACCGGTTCGCCTCCGTCATCGACGACATGGCCGGTGATGACGGCACCCTCTTCGAGCCGCAACTCGTCCTGGGTCGGACTTCCGGCCGCGCGCAGCGGAAAGTAGCCCGCCTTGCGCAGGATGTAGTCGTACGAAGGCGCGGACGCCAGCATCACCTCGAATCGACCAAGGGGATCGGTGAGCACCGTCGCCGAGGGGCCTTCGGCAGGGCGCACCGACACGTGCACACCCGCGAGCGGCCGACCGTCGCTGTCGGCGACCACCTGACCGGCGACGAGGGTGACAGGAGCGGGACCCTGGGCATCAACGAACAGCCCAGTGCCCCCGATCAGCGCGACCGTGAACAGCAACTGCCGCATAGCGTCTCCGCCGGTGAACGCACGAACGGACCCGCAGTCATTCTAGCGCCGCGGCGTCCCCATCGTCGGTCTGACGCATCACGCCGCGTCTGCGCCGAGGAATCCCCCGGACTGATGCGACCACAGCGCGGCGTAGATGCCGTTCTGCGCCAGCAGTGCATCGTGCGGACCGCGCTCGACGATCGCGCCTTTGTCCATGATGATCAGCTCGTCCATCCGCCTCACCGTCGATAGCCGATGAGCGATGACGATGGCGGTGCGCCGCGCCAGCAGCGTCAGCAGCGCGTCCTGAATGAGCGCTTCGCTTTCGGAGTCGAGCGAGCTCGTCGCCTCATCGAGGATCAGAATCGGCGCATCTTTCAGGATCGCGCGGGCGATCGCGATACGTTGACGCTGACCGCCCGACAGTTTCACACCGCGCTCACCGACCAGGGTGGCGTACCCGTCCGGTAACGCGTCGATGAAGTCGGCCGCGTGTGCCAGCTCCGCCGCGTGTCTGACCTCTGCGTCACTGGCACCGGGTCTGCCGACACGAATGTTGTCGGCAATACTGCGGTGAAACATCGAGGGATCCTGCGGCACATAGCCGACGACGCGTCGCAGCGCCGCCTGCGGGACGCGGTCGATTGGCTGGCCGCCGATCAGAATCTCGCCGCCTTCGACATCAGAAAACCGCAGCAGCAGTCGCGTCAGCGACGTCTTTCCACCGCCGGAGCGGCCGACGACACCGACCTTGGCGCCCGGCGCAATCGTCAGGGTTAGACCGTTGAAGAGCAGTGGCTGGACGGCTGAATAGCGGAAGCGTACGTCGCGCAGCACGACGCTGTAATCGGCAGGCGCGAAGGTATCGGCCGGTTGAGCATCGGTGACCGCCGGCGGGTCGAGCAGCAGGTCCGCGAACTGCGCCGCGTCGGTGAGCGCACCTTCGACGTTGCGGTAGACGCGGTTGAACTCCCACATGATCTGCGTCGCCGTCGAGTAATAGCTGAAGGTAATGAACACGGCCTCGAGGCTCATCCCCGCATTGCCGCGCGTCGCGAGCGCAATGACCAGACCGAGCGTATTGGTCAGGACGAACATCGGCGATGTGATCAGATCCACGCGCAGGTTCTGGTAGTCCCACGTCCGCAGCGTCTTGCGGCCGTAATCACCGACGTTGTCGGCGTGAATCCGCGCTTCATCGTCCTCGCGCGCGAACGCCCGCACCGCTTCGGCGTTGGTAATCGAATCGGCGAGGTGGCCGGCGAGCGTGTTGGATGCCTGCTCGCGGAGCTCGACGAGCGCGCGGCGGCGCCTGATAAGCGGGATCACCATCACCAGCGTCGCCGCCAGCATCGCGATGAGGCCGACCACCAGCCAGATCGAATACGTGCTGAGAACCGCCGACACGAACACCAGCGGTAGCAGCGTGGGCGCCAGCTGAAAGGCCATTACGTCGAAGACATCTTCGAACCGGCGGGCATAGCCGAGCGCGCGCTTGGTCAGTGAACCCGCGTAGTTGTTCTGGAAGAACGACAGGTCCTTGGCCAGCAGCTCGTTCATGGCGTCGAGATAGAGCGCCTGCAGCCCATTGATTTCGATGCGCGCCAGACAGGCGACGGCGGCACGCCAGAGGATCTGGCTGCCAAGCCAGAGTCCGGCAAACGTGGCGACGTATGGCACCAGATCCGGTGCGGTGAGCGTTTCATTGCGCGCGAATCGCCCGAGCAGCCGGGCGATGACCAGCGGCGGCGCGTAGAAATTCATGATTTCGGCCGCCGCCGGCAGGACGAGCGCCCCCGCGGCCAGCCATGGCCAGCGACGCAGCTGCGCGAGGTAACGCGTGAGCACGAGACGTATAGCGGCCGTCAGGCGGCGCGCATCGGGTGTCTTGTCCATGACCAGAAAAAGCAAAAGGGCCGTCACCTTGGATTCAGGTGACGGCCCCTTCGGAAACCGGGAATTGGGTGCTAGTTCACCTGCAGACGCTGGTCCTCACATGAATGCCCTGCGGCATCTCGATGGTGTAAAGGACGAACGGCGACGCGGCGAACATGGTGAGATCAGGAAAGCACAGCCGTGCAGTGAGTGTCAACGGGAGGGCCGGCGGCTGCCGGCTCTGAAACGGGTTTCAGACGTTTCATCACCGGGTTCAGAAAAGATCAGGCCGGTCATCAGGATTTCACGCCCGACCCGCGGTACTGTCGGCATCGATGCGGCGGTGTGCGCGCATCACACCGGCGGAGCTGGGTGCTGCGGCCTACCTCGCGGCCGGGCACCCAGCGTTTATTTGGGGGGCAAGAGAGATCGGACCCCGCCGGGACCCCTGACGGTGCTATATTTGTCAGTTGGTGGAGGAATCCATGAGCGTGAGCGTCCTGCGTCTTGTGCGTCGCGGCATCGTCGTCGTTCTGTGCGGTGTGTTCACGGCCGGCGTGGCCTGGGCCAACGGCGAGGAGTTCTTCGGCGACAAGGACACCGTCCTCGACACGTATTTCTTCGGCCACATCAAGGACACCGACGGAAAGGTGCTCGACAACGCGGTGGTAACGGTGATTGCCAAGAACCTCAACATGAAGTTTCCGTTCCGGAACGACGCGCCCGGCCACTTCCGCAGCCCCGACATTGGCAAAGCAGTGAAGGGTCTCGGCAAAGCGCTCGATCCGTCGCAGCTGGAGATCACCATCGTGAAGAAGGGTTACGTGCTTGCGGCGCCCGTGCGTCTGCCGGGCAAAGCCGAAGGTGGCGTCGGACCGATCGACGTCGTCATGAAGCCGGCGCCGGCGGCAACCCCCAGCACCAATTAGATCGAACTCAATCAGACGACGACAATCTGACCGGGGAGCTCGCCAGGGTTCCCCGGTTTTTCTTTGTACCGGTATGATCCCGCGCCAGCGCACGATGCTCACCTGGCTACGTCACGGAATGGTCTTCGCGATCTTGTTCATCGCGTCGGCGGCTCTTGCCGCGCGGCCGCAGGTCTCGACGGCGAATGCCGATCGGGTTGAAACGATTCGCGCTCGCGGCTATCTGTCATGCGGCGTCTGGCCGGAAGTGCGGGGGTTTGCGTTTGTCGACAACGACGGGCAATATCGCGGCTTCGACGTCGACATCTGTCGCGCGGCGGCGGTGGCGATCCTCGGACCGCCGGTTCGCGTCAGGTTCGTCGACATCAAGACCGTCGAACAGTTCCTCGCGTCCCCCGACATCGATCTCGTGTCCCGTCGTCTGACGTGGTCGATCACGCGAGAAGGCAAGCTCGGACTGCGATTCGGCCCTGTCACCTTCTACGATGGCCAAGCATTCATGGTGCCGAGACGCCTTGGCATCACCCGTGTCTCGCAGCTGGCCGGCCGCCGTTTGTGCGTGGACACCGGCTCGCCGAGCGAGTTCAACCTCGGTACCGTGTTCCGCGATAGAAAGCTCGCGCTCGAGCAGGTCCTTCTGGAGCCAGGCGCGGACATCGAAGACGCGTTTACACGTGGACGCTGCCAGGCCTACACGGCCGACCTGACGATGCTCGCCTCGATTCGAGCCGGATTTGCCAATGGTGACGGCTTCGTGATCCTCGACGAGCTGGTGTCGAAAGAACCGCTTGCGCAAGTCTTGCGACAGGGCGATCAGCGCCTCTTCGACGTTCTGCGGTGGACGGTGTTTGCGCTGATCAATGCCGAGGAGCTGGGGATTACATCGGCGAATCTCGAACAGATGCGCGGCAGCACCAACCGCGATGTTCAGCGCCTGCTCGGCGTCGAACCAGGGAACGGCGCGGCACTGGGACTGCGTGAATCGTGGGCAGCTGACGTCATCGGGGCGATGGGCAATTACGGGGAGATCTACAACCGCAACTTCGGGCCCGGTGGCGCGGTGCGATTGCCGCGCGGGCTGAATCGACTCTGGACGGACGGCGGACTCATGTGGGCGCCGCCGGCGCGATAGGGAGGACAAATGGACGCTGGGCGACGAACCATCCTGATCCTGGTAGTGATTGGCGCGGCCATCGGCGGCGCCGCCGCCGATTACTGGTACCGCTCACGGGCAACTGCGACGACGGGCGCGCAGGGAGCGGACGCGCAGACGATGCAGGCTGACGTTGCTCACTTGAAGGAACTGATCCCCACGCAGTCGCACGCCATGCGCGATGTCGCCGACCACTGGTCGAACTTGTATTTCGCCGCGAAGCAGGGTAACTGGCCGCTCGCAAAGTTCTTCTTCAGCGAGGCGCGGCAGTACATCCGCTGGGCCGTCCTGATTCGTCCGGTTCGCCGCGCAACGCCCGAGACCGACAACAAGGAAGTCGACGTCAAGTCGATCTGGGATGCGATCGAGCCCAGCAGCTTTGCCGCCGTTGACGTGTCGCTCGACGGGGAAGACTTTGCAGAATTCGAGAAGGAGTACAAGACGGCGCTCGAGTCGTGCTACTCGTGCCACAAGGCCGCCGGGCTGCCACAGCTGCGGCCGATGGTTCCCACCACGCAGTCGCTCTCGATCATCAACTTCGACCCGAAAGCGACCTGGCCGTGACGGAGTGCCTGGACCGCCGCGCATTCATCAAGGCTGCGGCGACCACGGCATTTGCACCGGCGGTTCGGGTTCGTGGTCAGGCCCCTCGCGCCCTGCCCGTCGTGGTGGTTGGAGCGGGCATGGCCGGCCTTCGCGCCGCAGATCGCCTGATCGCCGCCGGAGCCACCGTCGTTCTCCTCGAGGCGCGGACCAGGCCCGGCGGACGCGTGTTCACCATTCGCGAGCCATTCGGCGACGGCCTCTTCGGCGAGGCAGGCGCCATCCGTCTTCCGTCGACACATCGACGCACGCTCGCGCTCGTTGAGCAGTTTGGGCTGTCACTGGTCCCGTTTGCGTCGGGCGCCGGCGACGCCTTGACGTGCATGCGCGGACTCCGTCTGCGCGCCGGTGAGATCGATCGGCTCGGCAATGCGCTGTCGCTGCGTGCGGATGAACGCGGCCTCACACAGAGTCAGCTCCTCGAGCGATATGTCGCGGAGCTCCCTGCGTCGCTCGGTGACGCGGAGCGTATCGTGAGCTCCGATTGGGAGCCCTTCGACCGCGTCACCTGGCCGGCGTGGCTGGCCTCACGGGGGGCATCGCCAGGCGCGGTGGCATTGATGACGGTTGGCGGTGACTCGCGCGAGCTGTCGGCACTGTATGTGCTGCGTCAATACGCCATGCTCGGGGCGGCCACGCTTTACAAGATTGGTGGCGGAATGGACTTGCTGCCACGCGCCATGGAGCAGCGGGTGCGCCCGTCGATTCGTTATGGCGCCGCGGTCACGCGCGTCGACCCTCGAATGGAGTCGGTTGACGTGACGTATCGACGCGCGGGCCAGACCCGGAGCATCACGGCGTCCCGCGTGCTCATCACCACGCCGGTGCCGGTGTTGCGGCAGGTGGCGACGGCGGATGAGCAGCTCCGCCAGCGCCTCGAGCTTCTCGCCGGCATCGACTACTTTCCGGCGGCGCGCGTGCTTGTGCAGAGCCGGCGGCGCAGCTGGCTGGATGAAGGTCTCAGCGGCTCGGCGCGCACCGATCGGCCCGCCGAAGTGTGGGACAGCGCATACGACGCGGAAGGCGATGCCGGGGTCCTTGGCGCCACAGTCGGCGGAGAACTGGGCCGAAGACTTGCCGCGACCGGCCGTCCCGATGCGGTGCGCCTCGGTGCCACCGTGCCGCGAGATGCATTCCCTGCGCTCGACGTGCGCCAGGCCACCATCTACCGATGGCCATCCGACCGGTGGGCCGGCGGTGCTTTCGCTGTCTTTCGCCCCGGCCGGATGATCCGTATAATGCCTGCGGCCGGCCGCGCGATAGGGCGCGTTCATTTTGCCGGGGAACATACGGCCGCGTGGATGGGATGGACGGAGGGGGCCATCCAATCCGCGGACAGAGCCGTGGATGAAATCCTGTCATGATCACAGTCCTCCTCATCGTTCACGGTCTACTCGCCGTCGCGCTGCTCGGCGCGCTCACGCACCAGTCCTTCGCCGTGTGGCGGACGCCGGCGGGCGGCAAGCGTGGTTTCGTCGATCGCTTTCGCGGCGTCAGTGGCCCGACCTTCGTCTACGCCGTCATCCTGATCTATGTCGTGACCGCCATTGGCGGCGGCCTGATTTATCCGCACTACCGCCTGTTCGTCCGCACGACGCTCGAAGATTTGCAGATGCGGGCGGCCAACGGCGTCTTCGAGATCAAAGAGCATCTGGTCGCAGTCGGCCTGGGATTGTTGCCGGCCTATGCCTACTACTGGCGGCTTCCGCTCGATCCCTCCGGAGCGACGGCGCGTCGCGCGGTCACATGGATGCTTGCCGGCATCGTCTGGTGGAGCTATCTGGTTGGACACGTCCTCAACAACATCAAGGGGTTGATCTGATGTCGAAACATCCGGCGTCACTTGTCTTCTCGATGTGCTTCGGCGTCGCCTACGTCGTCTGCTTCTATTTCAACTGGGCGCTGTTCCGTTTCTACCCGGCCTACAACCAGTTCTCGCTCAGCCCGCTCGGTCCCGAAGCGGGTCCGTTCATCCTGTGGTACGGATGGATGGCGTATGCGTTGATCTTCAGCCTTGTCGTGGCGTTCATCGTTCCCCGGGCGGTGGCGGCAAAGCTCAGTCCGGGACTGGTGTGGGGGATTTCGGCGGCGCTGCTCGTGGCCATCATGTGGTACGAGAAGCGCTGGTTCATCTAGGAACGCATATGTCTTCGACGCGCATCTTCGCAGCGGCGGCAATCTTCACGTGTGCGGTGTCGTTTACGGCGCCGGCGTGGGCTCAGGACGATGACGCCGAGGGCGAGCGCTCGCTGCAGTCGATGAACATGGGTGGGTCGATCTCCAAAGGTATTCCGCGGTTCTGCACCGATCCCACCGTGATCACAACCGGCAGCGGCAACTGGTCTGACCCTGCGACGTGGTCGACGAAGAAGCTGCCCGCAGCCGAGGACCTTGTCCTCATCAAAGCCGGGCACACCGTCACCTACGACACGGTGAGCGACGCGGCGCTGAAGTGCATCGACGTCGAAGGGCGCGTCGAATTCAAGACCGACGTCCCGACACGACTGACGGTCGGCACCCTCCATGTGCTTCCGACGGGACTTTCCAGCACATTGGGATCCTAAGCTTAGAATTCCACGTGGACAAGTTGTCG
>JADMIO011101886.1_pt1 | contig 83940 bp, 72 predicted proteins | sample 8958161 | NCBI WGS metagenome assembly JADMIO01 (sample SAMN16585339, study PRJNA669376) | soil metagenome | isolation source: Crop rotation soil | place: USA: Cullars Rotation, Alabama | collected 2011 | reverse complement strand
GCGACTTCAAGTCACGTGAATTCCAAGCTTCGGATCCCACTGTGCTGGAAAGGCTTCTCAAGATTGGCGAAGAACTTGCGGAACACAAGATCAATATTCGCGAGGTCGTAAATTTTACCGAGCAGGCTGAGCTTGCCGGCGAGGACGACAAGGCGGAAGAGTATCGCGAGTGGACCATCGAAGGCATCGAGAACATTCGCAAGATGTTCAAGAATGCGCTGAAAGAGTACGAAAAGCTCAAGAAGGAAACTAAAGCGCAACGCGGCAAGAAGACGAAGAAGGTGCTGCGGCTGCGCGGCCGGGTCGCGCGTTCACGGGTGGAAATCGCCGACGAAATCGGGCGGCTGAATCTGACTGAGCGTTCGCGCCAGCGGCTCATCAACGCCATCCGAAACGTGCAAAAAGAAGTACGGTCGGCCGAGCGCGAACTTTCCACTTACACCGAACGCCTGAATGCCAAGAAGCGTTTGAAGGCTGACGATCAGAAGGCCTACAAGGCGCACGTCGCCAATGCGAAGAAGCGCCTGCGCACCGTGGAAGAGGAGTTTCACATTTCGCCCGTCGATGTGAAGCGTTCGCTGCAGAGCATCGTTACCGGCGAACAACATACCGGCCAGGCGAAACGCGAACTCGTCGAAGCGAACCTGCGGCTCGTCGTTTCCATCGCCAAGAAATACACGAACCGCGGCTTGCAGTTCCTCGATTTAATTCAGGAAGGCAACATCGGTTTGATGAAGGCCGTGGATAAGTTCGAGTGGCGGCGCGGTTACAAGTTCTCAACCTACGCGACGTGGTGGATTCGGCAGGCCATCACTCGCGCCATTGCTGATCAAGCGCGCACCATCCGCATTCCGGTGCACATGATCGAAACCATCAACAAGCTGATTCGCACTTCGCGCGCGCTGGTGCAGGAACTCGGGCGCGAGCCAACCAGCGAAGAGATCGCGAAGAAGATGGACATCCCCGTCTCAAAGGTGCGCAAGGTTTTGAAGATTGCCCAGGAGCCCATCTCGCTCGAGACGCCAATCGGCGAAGAGGAGGATTCGCACCTCGGCGACTTCATCGAAGACAAATCGATCCTGAATCCCTCGGACGCGGTCGTGGCTTCAAACCTGCGCGAGATCACCGACGAGGTGCTCGCTACGCTGACGCCGCGCGAAGAGAAAGTGATCAAGATGCGGTTTGGCCTCGGCACCACCGGATCTGAGCACACGCTCGAAGAAGTGGGCCAGCATTTTGCCGTCACGCGCGAACGCATTCGCCAAATTGAAGCCAAGGCCCTGCGCAAGCTTCGCCACCCGTCGCGGTCGCGGAAGCTGAAAGCATTTCTGGAAACGGTTCAGCATAATTAACTCTCTGTGTCTCAGTGTAAACTCAGTGTCTCTGTGGCGCCCGATTCTGCAATTGATTCAACCACAGAGACACCGAGGATTCACGGAGGCACAGAGAACTCCTTGTAATGAATAAGATCGTCGAAAGCTACAAAAGAAAACTCGCCTCGGAAGAGGGCTGGGTTTTGAAGCGCGGCGCGCAACTGCGTATCGCGCTCTGCTACCCGAATGTCTATTCCATCGGGATGGCGAATCTCGGCTTTCAGGCGATGTATGAACTCTTCAATAACATCCCTGATGTTTCCTGCGAAAGAGTTTTTCTGCCGGACTCACGGGCGACGCGGGGCAGTAGCCCGGCCGTTCGGGAGGGCGTGAAAGGTGAATCTCTTCCGTACGGTCGGACAGTTAGCACTGAGTTCTCGCGTAATGGGTCGGGGTACGATCACGCCCTCCCTCACGGCCGGGCTACTGTCCCGATCCATCGCGGCCGGGCCACTGCACCGTTCAATGAACTCGCCGAGTATGAACGGACCGGAACTTCCCTGCTCTCGCTCGAGTCGCAATCGCCGGTTCGCAAGTTCGACGTCATCGCCTTCTCGATTTCGTTCGAGACGGATTACGTCAACATGGCGCGCATGCTGCAAATGAGCGGCGTGCCGGTTTGGTCGAAAGACAGAACCGAACGCGATCCGCTGGTGGTGATGGGCGGCGCTGCTTCATTTCTAAATCCCGAACCCATCGCTGAATTCACTGACGTGATTGGTGTGGGTGAAGGCGAAGTACTGGGTCCGAAGCTCGTCGATGCCATCTTCGAAAGCGGCTCGAAACAAGATTTGCTTTTGTCGCTCGCTCGACAGGGGCGTGGTTTTTATGTGCCTTCGCTTTACTTCGTCGGCTACAACGAAGATGGAACGGTGAACGCATACACGCCGACGGAAGAAGGCGTCCCGGCGCGAGTTGGTCGCGCGATCTCGGCTGAGAATCCGAAAGAAGGTTCGTTGCGCCGCGCGATTCGCCGCGAGCAACACGATCTGGTCGCGCAGCTCAAGCGCGACGAGGTCTTCGCTCCGTCGACAACGATCTTTGCGCCGCAAGCCGAAATGGGCGACCGCTTTCTGGTGGAAATCTCTCGCGGCTGTTCGCAGGGCTGCCGCTTTTGCTGGGCGGGTTACAACTATTGGCCGCCGCGCGTGGTGCCGGCGCGCGACATTCTCGCGAAAGCCAGAGCCTGGCGAACGAAGACAGACAAGATCGGCTTAGTGTCCACGGCTGTCTGCGATCATCCGGAGATAAGTGAGATTCTCAGCGGCTTGCGCGCGATGGATTATCGCATCTCGGTTTCATCGCTGCGCCTCGATCAAATTTCCGATGAGTTGCTTGACGCACTCGTTGAATCGCGCGACCAGCAGATCGCGGTTGCGCCTGAAACTGGATCGGACCGTTTGCGACGTGTCATCAACAAGAATCTCACCAACGACGAAATTGTCGACATTTGCGGCGCGGTTTTCGATCGCGGCATGCTGACCATCAAGCTCTACATCATGGTGGGTCTGCCGACTGAAACTGATGAAGACCTCGACGAGATGATCGTTTTGGTTGAGCGCATCAAGGACCGCATGCTGGAAGCCGGCAAACGATTCGGCCGCGCCGGCAAGATCATTCCTTCGCTTAACGGTTTCGTGCCGAAGCCCAATACTCCCTTTCAGTGGGAAGCAATCTGCGAAGAGAAAGAATTGAAGCGTCGCCTGAAGTACGTCAGCAAAAAACTCTCGCGCATCCCGAATGTGGAAGTCCGCGCCATGTCAGCACGCATCGCTCACGAGCAGGCGCTGCTGTCCTCAGGCGACCGCCGGCTGGCGAAAGTAATTGAAGCGACTGCGCGGCTGGGCGGCGATTTGCACGCGGCCATTCGCGAGACCGGAATCGATCCGGCGTTTCACACCAGCCGCGCGCGTTCGCATGATGAATTTCTGCCGTGGGAAATTGTCGATGCCGGATTGGGCCGGCCGTTCATGGAACGCGAACACGAACGCGCTCATGAAGCGCGCTCAACTGCGCCGTGTCCTTCAGTCAATCAATGCACTCGCTGCGGCGTCTGCCCGACAACGTGGCTGGCGGAAGCTTCGCCTGGGCTCGTTCAACTGAAGGCGTTCGCTACCGCCACGACAGTGGCTCGCGTTTAATCCGCGGCCGCTACTTCCGCGAGTTCCGGCTCAAGCTCAGCTACCGCGCTCCTTCGCCAAATTAAATAAGCAGGAATTCCAGTCAAAACCAGAAGGCAACCGAAGCCAGCAGTCGAGGGCGCCAGGTAAGCAAGATCCAGAACCATCGCCAGTGCCAGCGCGATATAAATTGCCGGCACCACGGGATAGCCGAACGTACGATAAGGGCGATCGAGCTGCGGCGCTTTGCGACGCATGACGATCACCGCGCCGACCATCAGCGCGTAAAAAATCAAATCTGCCGGGATCAGATATTCGAGCAACTGGGTGTAGACGTTGCCGTATGTAAGCGCGCCGGTTTTAGGATCGGTCGCAACGGTGCGCGGCAGTGTGAGCAGGCACGCCCAAACGCCCTGGGCGATTAGCGCGATCGCCGGCACATGCCGCGAATTGAGTTTGGAGATCTTCTTAAAAAATAATCCGTCACAGGCCATTGCGTAATAGACTCGTGCGCCCGCCAGAATCAATCCGTTGTTGCAGCCAAAAGTAGAAATCATGATGGCCACCGCCATGATGATCGCCCCCTTGGGTCCAAAGATCGCGGCCATGGTGGCGCTGGCTACGCGGCCCTGATCCGCTTTCTGAATTCCCGTGAACGGCAGCGTCACCACGTAGGCGACATTTGCCAGCAGATACAAACCGACGACTACGCCGCAGCCGATCAAAAGCGACAGTGGCAGGTTGCGTCCCGGATTCTCGACCTCGGCGCCCGTGAAAGTGACATTGTTCCAGGCTGATTGAGCAAACAGCGGCCCCGTCATCGCGCGCCCGAGGATCAACGTCAACGCCAGTCCGCCGGCGAGGGCCAGGCCGGGCTGAGCTTCCTGGGCGCTCCACCCATTCGTCAATGGATGCCACCACGAGGACGTGTAGGCTGCGCTCGCATGGTTCCAGCCGAATAACAATCCAACGACAATCAAACCGATCAGGGCCGCGGTCTTGGTGAAGGTGAAAGTGTTTTGAATGAATTTGCCGGTCTTCAAGCCGCGCATGTTGGTGACGGTGAGCAGGGCGATCATCGCAATCGCCAGAAGCTGCGCCGTCGAAAGGCTGATGGCGTAACCGCTCAGAAATGACGGCAGCCGGTATGGCCCAAGCAGGTAGTTCTTCGCGTCGACTCCTTCGATCAAAACGCCGGTAAAGTTGGCGAACGCGACGGCCACGGCCGCAATCGTTCCGGTTTGAACGACCACAAAGAGCGACCAGCCGAAAAGAAAACCAGTGCCCGGGTTGTAAGCTTGTTTCAGAAAAACATACGGCCCGCCGGCCCGCGGCATCATCGCGGCGAGTTCCGCGCAGCACAACGCGCCGGTGATCGTCATGACGCCGGCGAGCGCCCACGCGACTAACAACCAGCCGGGCGAACCAACCAAACGCGACGACTCAGCCGACGTAATGAAGATGCCCGATCCGATCATCGAGCCGATGACGATCATCGTGCCGTCAGTCAGACTGAGACTGCGCACCAGCTTCTGCGCGTTTCCTGCCATGGGCGCGCCTTTTATCAATTCCGCGCGGACAAGTAAAGGATTTCACCCGCGACGGGGCGCCGCATTAGGAGAAGTTATTTGGTTGTCAGGAAGCTGGTGCTCTGGGCGGTGTAATCGAAATTGTAATTGTAGGTAAAGCCGGGAAATGAAATCGGACGAGTGAACTGTACGCGCACCTGCATGCGTCCTTCGTTTTGCGCTGGACTGATGACGGCATCTTCAGGCACGTGGAATTCCGCTTTGCTCTTCGCAATCTGATCGGCGAGCCACGCGGTGTCATAGCCCTGGGCGGCGGCGAGATTCACTTTGTTCTGCATCGAGTCTTTGAAGTAGTACCCGTCGATGGCCACGGGCACGTACAGGTACGCCGCGTACGCAACTATCGCCACAATCGCGATGAAGAGGATTAACTTGAGGCGCGCGCTGCCCTGTTCATTCTTGGTTTGCGCATTTGGTGGGTTCATAGTGGTTTCGGAAAGGGACTGTTTGATAAGTATCATCTCAAGTCGAGGCCTCAGGCGCAGCCAAGCCGGCGCGCAAGGCTTCGCGCAGCAACCGGGGTGGAATCTCGCTGCCGTCGACGATTCGCGGACGTCCAATTTTTTCCAGGAGAATCCATTTGATCCGTCCAGTTACACTTTTCTTGTCGCGGGCCATTGCCTGAATAATCGCCTCGATCGAAAGATCGTCCGCGCGCGGCAACTTGCCACATGAGGCCACCGCTGCGCTGAGCAATTCTAACTCGCGAGGCGCGAGCATGCCTAGACTTTTTGATAATTCGCCTGCCACCAGCATTCCCAACCCCACCGCCTCACCGTGACGAAAGCGCCGGTATCGCGTGACTTTCTCCAGCGCATGCGCGGTCGTGTGACCAAAGTTGAGAATGCGGCGCGAGCGCGCGTCCGTGCGCGAAGCATCCTCGCGTTCATCGCCAGAAACGATGGAAGCCTTGAAGCGACAGTGGGCCGCAATGGTAACCGCAAGGTTGGGAGGCGAAGGTACGTTTCGATTTTGCTCGGTTAGGTTCGGACCGAAGCTTTTCAGTAGCCGCATAGTGCGATCAAAAAGTTTCCGATCGCCGGCGGCGCCTTGCTTGATCATTTCACAAAACCCGGCAGTCAATTCGCGGCGCGGCAACGTTGCCAGGGTTGAGATGTCGGCGACGACTAACCGCGGTTGATGAAAAGCGCCGGCGAGATTTTTCCCGACGGCGAGATTGATCCCGGTCTTGCCTCCGACTGAGGAATCAATTTGAGCGAGCAGCGTCGTCGGCGCTTGCACCAACGCAATTCCGCGCAGGTAGGCGGCCGCGGCAAAGCCCGCGACGTCGCCAACCACTCCGCCTCCCAGCGCAACCACCAGATCGTTTCTCTGCAATTCATGTTCGGCAAGAAAATTCACTGTGCGTTCGAAGGATCGAAGAGACTTGGCAGACTCGCCATCGCCGATCAGGAAGTGCTTGACTATAAATCCGGCTGAGCGCAGACTTTCGCTCGCCATATCCCCGTACAAATCGAAGACGGTCTGATTCGAAATCACAGCCGCGATGCGTGCTTCGGATCCGACTGCAGCTCGCACATCGGCGCCCAGGTTGGGCAGCAGATTGGCGCCTACTCTGATTTCGTATGGCTGCGATTGCGCGGGCACGCGCACGCGAACAGTCGGCATGAACTAGACTCTATTACAGAATTATCCGCGCGGGCGAGGAGTCGGGCCGCAATTCACCCGATTAAGGTCAGAATTTTGGCGAAGCCGGTTGGAAAGAGCTGCTGATTGCGCGTTTTCTTTTCTTGTCATTTATAGATTTGCGAGTGGCGAAGCTTACTCGCGGCGCCGATTACGGCTGGCAGTTCAGCCGACATTGAAAGGGTAACCATGGTAAACCGGAAGACTTTCTTGATCCTTATCGTTTTGGCGATGGCTTTAGCCGCAAACTCGGCGACAGCACAGACGCGTAAGCGAACAGCCCATCGTTCGGGCCCGCCGGCTCTCTCTTTGAGCGCCGACCAGACAGCAATCACGAGTTGCGAGGGACAGGCGCTGGTCCACTTAACCGCCAATGCTACTTCCGGCGCGAGCGCGTCACTCCGCTACAAATGGACGGCCAACGGCGGAAAAATTTCCGGCAGCGGCGCGGATACCACCTGGGACTTGAGCGGCGAACGAGCCGGCGTTTACCAGGCAGTCGTTGACGTCGATGAAGGGGACGAAAACTGCGCGGCCTTCGCGTCGATCGCGGTAGTCGTGACCACGTGCACGCCGCCGGCGACAGCACCGACGTGTCCAACTGTGACGGTGTCTTGTCCTGACAGCGCGACCGAAAATGCGCCTGTGACTTTCAGCGCGGACGTGGTGGGCAGTTCACCGGCGGTGACGCCGACCTACACCTGGACCATCAATAACGGAAAAATCCTCAGCGGCCAGGGCACGACGTCAATTACGGTCGATACAGCCGGATTAGCCGGACAAACAATTCGCGCGACATTGGATGTGGGCGGTTACGGAATGCCTTGCCCGGCCAGCTGCACCGTTTCGATTCCTATCGTCGAGAAGCCTCGCAAGTTTGATGAGTACTACGACATTTCGCGCAACGATGAAAAGGCGCGCCTCGACAATTTTGCGATTGAACTCCAGAACGCGCCGGGATCGCAGGGTTACATAATTGTTTACCCATCGCAAAAGGCGAAGTCCGACGAGGCGCAGTCGCGCGCGACGCGTATCTCAGATTACCTGGTTAACTCGCGCGGCCTGGATGCCAGCCGCTTTACCGTGGCGATGGGTAAAGCCCGCGAAGGTTGGTTGTTTGAATTGTGGGTGGTTCCCCAGGGAGCACAGCCACCGGTTCCGCAGAGATAATGCGAACCACGAGCTGGCTCAGCAGCTCTGAAATCCAAACCGGCGCGGTCCTGAGGCTGCGCCGGTTTTTTCTTGCGCGTCGCTATGGGGTAGGAATTCGAATCGCGGTTTCTTTGGCGACGTAAACTACAAATCGCTTGCCTTGCGGAATCACCGCATCTTCGCCACGCTTGAATCCGCTCATCAAAACCAGTGGAGCGGCAAACATCATCAGCGGACCGAAGACAGCCATCTGCGTCGCGATTTCACCACTTCTGCTGCTCCCCGCCACTCGATTCTGTCCCGCTGGAATGTCAGGGTTTGCCGTCAACGGAACGCGCGTCAGATCCACCGCGACTACATCATCCATTATCCAGGCAAGCTTCCCAGCTTTGCCCCAATGCCCGCCGCGCTTGGCACGAACTACGCGGCCGGTAACCAGCGCGCCCATCGGAATGACATCCACGTTTTCAACTCTCACGGGAAGAAGCGCGCGAAATGTAAGCAGATCGCCGGGTTTTATCTCCTTGGAATTCACCGTGTAAGCAGCCTCGATATCCAAGCGCGTTCCTGCAGGAATCACCAATTGGTGCGCCTGCGGCGTCATTGGTGTACTGCGATCAAGTTCCGACAGGTGCACGACATTTCCTGCGGAAGCATCCGTGGGCGGTGATTGCGCAGGGATGCTGGCTGTAGCAAAAACCGCGATTAGCACGGCATTTAGGGCTCTTTTCACGGGTTTGGGCTCCTCCATCGACTAATTGAGTTCACACAAGGAGCAACCCGAATGCCCGAACCAGGATGCCAGCTGTGAAGTTCGAGAGTGGACGGCATAATCTGTGCTTTTGGCGTGACTGCAATTCCGAACGCTTGAGAGAGGCACACCTACAATGCAAAGGAAACTGATCCCGATCACAGGAGTCTTTGTCTGCTTAGTGGTTCTTGGAGCCGGCTGGAATTCGGCCGTGCGAGCCCAGTCCGTGACGCCCACAGATCCCGCGGATACGCGCATCCCGAGAAACTCGAAAGTCTACATCGCGCCGATGGATGGATTCGAACAGTACCTGGCCGCAGCTTTTCGTAAGAAGAGCGTTCCGCTTCTGATCGTGACTGAGCGCGAAGCGGCGGATTTCGAGATTACGGGCACTCACGACAGGAAAGACGCTGGATGGGCCAAGACAATTTTCCTGGGCGGCAAGCCGTCAGCCTCAGCGAGTATTCAGGTGGTGAACATTAGAACAAAGGTCGTGGTTTATGCGGATTCGTCCCATCGCGATAGCGCCAATCGCGGAGAGCGCAGCACTGCGGAGAAGCTAGCGAAGTATTTGAAGCTGAAAATGGAAAAGGACGAAAAGAAACGGTGAGAAGCAGGGCGTAACTTGTCCCGCGATGCTTGTTGATGCTTGCTGAAAGGGAGATGTGTCTAAGGAATCTTCTCGAGGTCCGCGTTTAAATTTACATTGCCGTTGGAACTCACCATCATCGTTCGTTCCCAAGATTTGAATCCGGCCTTAGACACCACAATCTTGTGCTCTCCGGCAGAGAGTTGAATCGTTGAAGGCGTCGTTCCGACAAACCTATCGTCAATATTAATCTCTGCGCCATCGGGACTGGACTTGATAGTAACAGCCGAAGTCGCCGTCGCGCTGTTAGCGCCGATAGTGGGACTTGCCAGCGCGGCCTGTGTAAACTTTGAGGGATCAAGTGGCGTGTCGCCTGCGACATAGGCTGTAATCTCAGTTCCCTTAGGAATTGTTATGTCTTTACCGTGCATAAAAAGAAAGAAAGGCGCCGCCGGGAAAAACACAATACTTGTTGCGACAATTGCTCCTGTCATTGCGCCCGTGTGACTCCCTCCACTGCCGCCCTTCGTTGCGCGCAACGGGACTTTGTCACCTGAAACGAGCTGCACATAATCGATATTCATGTCCAGCTTTCCGGCCTTCCCCATCCGTGCTTTTGGTTTCGCTTTTGTGACCGTCGCAATCGCCAATCCACCATGTTGAACTACGACCACATCACCAACTTTGACGTCCTCGACTACCTCGAAATCAACCTTCTCGTCGACCTTCGCATCGTGCGATGACATAGTTCGGGTTAACTTAAGTCTCACGGGAGTATCCTCAGCCAAACCAAAGGCAAGTGGCGGCCGGGCTGATGCAGGCGTCGGGGGAGCCTCAGTCTGTGGCAGAGGCTTCTTGTCCTTGTCCTTTGATTTTTTGTCCTGCGGATAGGCAGCGATTTGTAAAGTCAGGATAACGGCCAAAAAAAGTGAGACTTGCTTGAGAGAATTCATTTGCATCCTTTCGTCGAACAGGCCGAGACGAATTGAGGCCTTGAGCTGAGAGCCTAGTTGGTTGATAGGGCTGTCGGCTGCTACACAGAAACCGCTTCTTCCGCGCGGTCTTCTATCAGATAGGGCGTTACAAGTGAACGTTTATCGACAGCGTCTTCATCGATTATGGCATTCACAATAGGCAAACTAAGCGAATGCTTCTTGGGAATGTTGGGCACGTTGTGACCGGCGGCGTAGACCGCATGGCGTTCATTTTCTTTGTACCAGTCAGCGAGGTTTGCGGTCTTGTGCATGTTCTCGATGATCTGCCGCCAGCCGACGCCGGTGTTGTAAGCGCAGAATGAAATCTCGCCCTCCTGCGTGCCGTAAGGAATGACGCACATCTCCGTGCGGCGAAAATCGTAATTGAACAGATCCTGGAACCACATGCCTTCGACGCAGAGCACGCGCCAGTTGTCGCTCGTGCTGTCCTGACCGGCGCTCGTCATGCGATCGTTTCGATCAGAGTTTGAGTTAGTCGAAGATGGTTTGAAGAGGTTTATGATCTGCGAAATCGGAAAGCCTTCCGGTGCTTTCGATGCGTCGTAGTTGCGCATAATCGCCATCGCGAGTTGCGCGTACGAAAGCTTCTTGCCGCGCGCTGTATCGGTGATGACGGCCACGTCCTTCATGAATTGTTCGTAGTTGAAGAACTCGAACAGCGAACGAAAATCGCCGGTTGTCTTGTTCACCACCGCCAGCGTGAAGATGCCGCAGTTCGGATGGCAATTGCAGGATGACCAGCCCCAGGGCGCGTCCGCGCCTTGCAGCATGTCCATCACCGAAGTGAAAGCTGAATAAGACGAAAGCGGAAACCAGTCGCGCAAAGGCTGCATGCGACCGCCAAGCTGATCTTTCAAATCATGCGTCATGCCGGCAAGCGTGTAGCGCCACTTCGTGCGCAGCTCGTCAGAAATATCTTCGTCGCGGCCGGTGAACGAGACCGGCTGGAATGCGATTGTCTGAACTTTGTCGATGTTCTTTGCGGCGAACTCTACGATTTGGCCGATCGCATCGTTGTTGATGCTGTTGACGATCGTCACTACCAGCGTGACTTTGATTCCAACCTTCGCGAGGTTTTCGATCGCGCGCACCTTCACGTCGAACAAATTGCCGACGCCGCGATGCTTGTTTTTCTCTTCGCCGACGCCGTCGAACTGCAGATAGACGCCGTGTTGTCCGGCTGCTTTCGCAGCTTTGCAAAACTCGATATCTTCAGCGAAACGAATTCCGTTCGTGGCGGCGAGAATGCGATAGAAACCGATCTTCTTGGCGTAAGCGACCGCGTCCAGGTAGTAAGGCGAGAGCGTCGGCTCGCCGCCAGAGAAAAGAATGATTACCTGGCGTTTTGGTTTGAATGAAACGGCACGGTCGAGAATTGCTTTCGTGTCTTCGAAGGTCGGCTCGTGCACATAGCCAACCTGGTTCGCATCCATGAAGCACGGATTACACATCATGTTGCAGCGGTTTGTCAGGTCGACTGTCAGCACTGCGCCGCGGCCAAACTTGATGTTCGACGTCCCGTGCTTATGAACATTTGCGTCTTCGGCGGCGCGAAAATCACGTCCAAAGAAAAGCGATTCAATTCTTTCGAGGAACGCTGGATCGGTGGCCATCACGTCGGTGAACTCGCCGTGCTTCGGGCAAGTCTTGCGCATGATCACCTGACCGTCTTCTTCCAAAATCTGCGCTTTGAGCTCACCCGGATGCTGATGCATCAGAGTCTCGAGCGTCGTCTCTCCCGAAATAACTGCTTCGCGAACTTCCTTCACGCAGCGCGGGCAAAGTGAATCCGTCTCTCGAGGGAACCCGAGCGGCGGCGCGCTTCGTTCGTAAGATTTTAGGAGCGGCCCCGGCGCCCAATTCGGGCGGATGGCTTCGCCCTCGGGCAGACGCTGGTTCACGGACTGGAAGGCTTTCCAGGCGACATCGGAAATCGCCGAGACTACTTTTGAGCCGGTCAGGCCGGCCAATTTACCTTTGTCTGTTTCGCCTCGACGAAATTGATCACTAAACAACGAAAGCTCTCCTTAAAATCCCGGACACAGTAAGACGCGGCCTGGGATTAACTAGCTACAAAAAATTCGCCGACTGTGATTGAGACATCGACGATACGCCATGATAGTTGGCTGCGCATGACAAGGCAAGACAAAAAGCCGGTTTCAGGCCCTGCTTGACGACATCTCAACACAAAACCTGAGGATTTTTGATAGTTCATGCGGGCCGGCGTTCGCCAATCAAGCAAAAGGCGTTGTACTATCTGCCCTCGCCTTTCAACGATCGAATGACTGCAGTCAGCAAAACAGCTTCCGAATTGGCCGCGCTGGTCGGTGGGGGTGCCGCCGGTAATGAGGACACGACGATCCAAGGGGTCGCGAGTCTGGATTCAGCTTCCGAGGGCGAGATTGCTTACGTCGAGGACGAAAAATTCTTCGATGCCGCAAACAGGAGCAAGGCATCGTGCGTCATCGTTCCCGAGAATTCGAACCTGGAACTTGACTGCCAAATTGTGGTCAAGAACCCGAAGCTCGCGTTCGCCTTGATTGCTGAAGTTCTGCACCCGCCTAAAAAGCGCGAGCCCGAAATTCACGCTTCCGCGGTGATCGCTGAGAGCGCAGACATCGCGCTGCAAGTTTTTATCGGAGCATTTGTCTGCGTCGGGGAAAATTCAAAAATCGGATCGGGCACACAAATTCGCGCCGGTGCAAAAATTGGCGACAACGTGTCTGTGGGCGCGGATTGCGTGATTCATCCCAACGTCTTTCTCGAAGATGGCGTGACGATTGGCGATCGAGTAATTCTGCACGCGGGTGTCGTGATAGGCGCGGACGGATTCGGCTATGTGCGCGGCGACATGGGCTATCACAAGTTTCCTCAAATCGGAACAGTCGTCATCGAAGACGACGTTGAGTTGGGCGCAAACACGACGATTGATCGCGGCGCGTTGGGCCGCACTCGAATCGGCCGCGGAACGAAGCTCGACAACATGGTTCACGTCGGACACAACTGCGATATTGGCGAACGCGTAGTCATCGCCGCCCAGACCGGAATCAGCGGCAGCGTCACGATTGAAGACGATTGCGTCATCGGCGGACAAGTTGGCTTTGGCGATCACATCCGCGTGCAAAGCGGCGCCGTGATCGGCTCGAAAGCCGGCATTCTGCCCGGCAAGATTGTGCGGCCCGGCGTCTGGTGGGGCATCCCGATCCAGCCGCTGGATGAGTACAAGCGCTTGAACGCGCACCTGGCGCGAGTTCCGCAGATGCGCGAAGAGTTGAAAGCTCTGAAAGAGCGGATGGCTGAACTGGAAAAGCAATTGGGGGAGCGCAGCGGGTAATACTTTTCAACGATTTCCCTGGTTTTGAAAATCTGGAAGCAAGCGTTCTTCTTTCCAGAAAACTTTTTGGAAAAGCCCGGGTTATCTTCCAGAAAATTTATGGAAATCATCGCATGATCTTCCAGAAAAAAAGTCGTTGACAACCAACGTGCGCGTGCGCGAATCTGACTTCCCAGCTTCGCCCTCTCGCGAAGCGATTTTCCCCTCGGGTCTGCAATCATGAACAAGCTATCGATTCTCTTTTTAATCACGCTCGCCGTTTCTTTTTCCAGCAGGGCATCAGCTCAATCTCCTGAATTTGCCAACGCGATTACGCGTCCGCGAATCGTCGCTGCCGCAAAGATGAAGACGGCGAATGCGCCAGTCGCAAAGCGCGCGCAAGCACAGGAACCGCGCAAGCAGGATAACGATGTCAAACCCGCTGTCACTTCGAAGGCATCGAATGACGACTCGAAAAAATTCAGCCCCACGCGCATTCGGGCGCGGATTGACGAAGCGAAACGAACTCTCAAGAGCCGCCCGCAGCCGACTGCGCTCACTTCCGGCGTGTTGGAATACGTGACCTTGGCCGCGGTTCTGCCCGAGAATTCGCACATTCACCTCATCCGAATTCCCAAAGAGACATTTCTCAAAAAAGGTTCGGAGGTTTCTGCGACGACGTCACTTGGACTGCCGGTTGACGTGCGCATCGTGCGCGCGAACGGCGTCAACACGGCGGTCACGATTTTTGATCGTAACAACCGTGCTTTGGCGCCTTTGCTGGTTGAATATCCGATTGAACGGCGCGGCGCGTTTCGCGAAATGGCTTATTACACGTCAGCGCACCCGGCGTTAATGAATCCCGATCTGACCAAGGCCGGCCAGCTCTACGTCAACTCAATGGTCGAACTTGCGGCGAAGCGGCTGCGCGACAAAGGCTTTCCGGTCGCACAGAACCTGGTCGACATCGCAAAGCGCCTCTGCCTGGTCGAGCACATCGACCACGATCGATTTCGAAATGAAAACAGGATCGCGCTCTTCGAAGAGATTTATTCACTGTACGCGCTGAACGAGCTCGAGACGTTTCGTTATTCCGTCAGCTCAGCCGGCGCAGGCGGCATGGTGCAGATGATTCCCTGGACGTACGCCTTGATGCGGCAGCGACATCCCGGCATCGGATTGAATCCGGACTTCGTGCTGGGCATGCGCAATCATGGAAACGCATTGGAAGCGATGTTGCTTTACATGCAGGACACGTGGAGCGATTTGATTGCCGATCAAGACGTGCAGGACGCCCTCAGCGCGAAATTGATCACGCCGAGCGAGTTGATGGCCGCCGGTTATAATTCAAACGCCGCGAAACTTCCGGGATACATCAGGCGCGCAGGCGCCGGTTGGCGCGCACTGATTCCGCGCGAAACCCAGATGTATTTGCAGATTTATCAATCGTTCGACAGCTTGATGCGCGCGAAGGAAAATCACGCGCAGAAACTACGCAATCAAACCAAGAAGCCCAATCGCAGCTAGACTCCGGCAGCCTGCTCAGTTCCACCCAAATGTTCTCGAAAGTGCTGCTGCACTTTTGCCCACGCATCCTTTGCAGCGTCGGCATCGTAGACTTCCGGTCGGGTGTCGTTGAAGAACGCGTGATCGGCGTCGTAGCTAATTGTTTCCACCGGCAAATTGTATTTGGCCGCGACTTGCTTTAGGCCGTTCACTTTTTCGGGATTGATCCAGGCGTCGCGCTTGCCCGCAATGAAGAGCGTCGGCACACTTAACTTTTTTAAGACGTCTTCTTCGGGAACGTCACCGTAAAAGGGCGCGGCTGCTTTCAGTTCGGGAATCTCGCACGCGGCGCGCAATGCAAACGTCCCGCCCATGCAGAAACCTGTGATAACGAACCGGTCGACTTCGTAAGTCTCAGTCGCGGCCTGCATGCTACGGCGAATCGTTTCCATGCCGTCTTCGATAGCCAGCGCGTGCATTAAAGCCGAAGCCTCTTCCGCATCGCGCGCTAAACGTCCGCGATAGAGATCGGGCGCTACGCACAGGTAACCTTCATCCGCGTAACGTCCGGCGATGTCGCGAATGTGCTGGTTGATTCCCCACCATTCCTGAATCAGCAAGACTGCGGCATCAAACTTTTCATGCGGACGCGCGACGTAAGCGGTCGTGGCTCCTCCGGTGGTCGATAAATCCAAAGACTCAGCATTCATGAGAGCGCTCCTCTCGCGCGCCTGTTAAGCGCGCGCCATTGTTTTAGTCTCAAGCTTGCTCAGATTGTATTCGATTGGGAATCGCTGACAAATCGATGACGCCGATTACTCAGTTTCAATTTGGTGTTCCTCGGTGTCTCTGTGGTGGATCACAAACTTTCACCACAGAGATACAGAGAATCCACAGAGGCACAGCGAAATAATATTTGGACGGTGCCCCCCAAAGATCCGTCGTCGATGTGACCCGTCGGCCGCTGTGATATAAAATCGGCCCGTCGCCAAATCGATCGAGTAACCGGAGAAAAGATGAAAGCGTTTCTTTGCATTCTGACCCTGCTGTCCCTCTTTGGATTCGCGCCCACTACTCCAACACCGCCTCCACCGGCTGTTACCGTTTTCGTCAACGGAAACATCTACACCGTTAACGAGAAACAGCCGCGCGCGGAAGCGATCGTCGTCGTGGGACAAAAAATTGCCTACGTGGGATCGAACGCCGGAGCAAAATCCTTTCAAGACAAGCTGGGCCGCCAGGGGTTCGCGAAGAATACTTTCAAAGTAATCGATCTCCACGGCGAGACGGTGCTGCCCGGCCTGACTGATGCGCATTATCACTTCATCGGCGTCGGCCAGCGCGAGATGACGCTCAATCTGGAAGGCATCACGAACCTCGAAGACTTTCTCGCCAAAGTTAAGGCGCGCGTCGATCAAGCAAAGCCCGGCGAGTGGGTCACCGGTCGCGGTTGGATCGAAACGTTCTGGAAGCCGCCCGTGTTTCCGACGCGTTGGGACCTCGACAAAATCGCGCCGAACAATCCTGTGTTTCTAACGCGAGCCGATGGACACGGCGCGGTCGCCAACAGCGCGGCATTGAAGATCGGCAACATAACAAAGGCCACGAAAGATCCGTTCGGCGGCCAGATTTTGCGCGACAAGCAAACCGGCGAGCCGACAGGCATGTTGCTCGACAATGCGCAGGGATACGTCGCGCGCCATGTTCCCTCGCCGACCCAGGCTGACATCGAACAGGCGATAATTCTCGCCAACAACCGCAGCATCGCGCTCGGCTTGACGCAGGTTCAGGATCCGGGCGGCAGCTATCGCGATGTCGAGCTCTATAAAAAACTTTACACCGAAGGCAAGCTGAAAATTCGCATCTACAAAGCTGTCTACGGTCCTGGCCCGGACGCCAATCGACTTTTGCGCGAAGGTCCAATCAACGAAGCTTTCGATAACCGTTTCAACCTGCGCGCGATAAAAGTCGTCTCTGATGGCGCGCTGGGCTCGCGCGGTGCGGCGCTGTTGAAACCTTACAGCGACGTTCCGGAAATCAAGGAGCCGGACGGCACGATGAAGCCCAACGTCGGATTTCTTCGCGTGAAGGAAGAAGAACTACTGCCGATGCTGAAGGAAGCTCTGCAAAAAGGCATTCAGGTAGAAACGCACGCGATTGGCGATTATGCGAATCGATTCATTCTCGACGAATACGAAAAAGCTTTGAATGCCGTGCCCGTTTCCAAAAGGAAGATTGCGAATCCTCGCTGGCGCGACGAGCACTCGCAGATAATTAATCCCGCGGACATTCCGCGCTTTGCCAGGCTCGGTATTATTCCTTCGATGCAACCATCGCACGCGATCGGCGATTTGCATTTCGCGCCAGCGCGCTTGGGCATGGAGCGTTTGAATGGGGCCTACGCGTGGCAGAGCCTGCTGAAGACGGGCGCAATTATTCCCGGTGGCTCAGACGCGCCCGTGGAACGTGGCGAGCCGATGATCGAGTTCTATGCGGCCGTCGCGCGCAAAGATATTCGCGGCTTTTCCGGCGAAGGCTGGCATCCGGAAGAGAAAGTTACGCGCGAACAAGCGCTCCGCATGTTCACAATCTGGCCTGCCTACGCAGCGTTCGAAGAAAATCTGCGCGGCTCGATCGAAGTCGGCAAGCTCGCCGATCTCACAATTCTTTCCGCCGACGTCATGAAGATTCCGGAGATGGAAATTCTCAAGACGCATTGCATGATGACTGTCATTGGCGGTGAGATCGTCTATGAAGCATCGCCAACGTCAGCGGCGGCTGAAACGGACTTCAGTCGCCTGGCGCCGGTCGCGTGGTGGTGGCGAACCGAGCTGGATGATGAGTAGAATAACGATCGATCGCTTATGCTCGAACTGGCAGGGATCGCCATCAATCCAATCACTTTCAAAATTCTAATCAGCCTCGGCATCATCGTCGTCGCGACGCTGCATGGATACGGCGCGGCGTGGCTGGCGATCTGGATGTTGTTTCACCCGTACAAGCCGGTGAAGCTTTTGGGAATCACCGTCTGGCCGCAGGGAATGATCCCGCGGCATCGCGATCGCCTGGCCCAGTCGATCGGTAACGCAGTCGGCAACGAACTCGTCTCGCAGGACACCATCTTCGATGCGTTGTTCGAAACGGGCTTCTTCGAAAACAAAATTGAAGGCTTCGTTAATTCATACACTACTGAACTTCTCTCGGCAGTTTATCCTTCGCTTATCGAAGCGCTGCCCACGGGAGCCCGGGCGCCGGTCCTCGACACGATTGCCGCGCTGCAGTATCGGCTCGCCGAACACATCGCCTCGGTGTTGAAGAGCGACCAAACCGCGGATGCGATCGAGAAGTTCGTCGACAAGCAGGTGGACCACCTGCTCGAACGCCGGCTGAACGAAACAGTCAGCGAGGAAACCTTCCAACAAATTCTGGCCTTCGCGGAAGGCCGCTTTCACGATCTGGTTAACGATGAGAACTTTGAAAGGAACATCAGCGCGTTTGTGAGCGATCGCCTCGGCGATTTAGCGGGCACGCACGCGACGCTGGCCGAGATGTTCACGCCTGAGACGGCGACACTCATAAAAGATCGCATCGCGCAGCAGGTAAAGCCGATTGCCGATCACCTGGCGGACATCGTCACCAGTCCCACCACGCGCAATCAAATCGGCGGGCTCATCAAACGCGAAGTCGACGATTACTATCGCGACTTGTCTTTCCTCAAAAAGATTTTTATCTCGCGCGAACGCATCTATCACGAAGTCGACGATCTGGTTCATGCCACCATGCCGCGTCGCGTCGATGAATATTTGCGCGGGCCCGCGTTCGCGAATGAAGCCACTGTTTTCCTTAACGCCACGGTCGACAACTTCATGTCGCGTCCGTTGAGCGAGCTCGTGGGGCAGGTTTCCTCAGAGAGGTTCGAAGCGATCAGGCGCGAAGCCGGGTCACGCTTTGTGGCAATGGCCCGCAGTCCCGAGCTGGCTAAGTCGGTGTCGAAATATTTATCCGACGCCGTACAGCGTCTGCAGCCGCAAACCTTGCGTGAATTGCTGGAAACTCTGAACCCTGAGTCCGCTCCGCGGATCAAGAGTTTCCTAACGAACAGCTTGCTGACGGTGCTCGCGCGCGACGACACGGCGCGTACCATCAACGCAATTCTCAGCTCGCAAATCGAACGCTTTTTAGTCGCGCCGATTGGCCGTCTCGCCGATCACATGCCCGAAGGCGCGATCGAAAAAGCCAGCGCTGCCCTGACCGAAAAAATTACCGCCGCTGCGCGCGAGCGCCTGCCCGCTGCCATTGCGGAGTTCGACGTGGGCGGTTTAGTGCGAAAGAAAGTTTCCGAGTATCCGCTCGACAAGTTGGAAGAACTTGTCTTGATGGTGGCGCGGCATCATTTGAAAACCATCGAGATGTTCGGCGCGATAATCGGATTCTGGATCGGCCTGGCCCAGGCGATCTATTTTTGGTTTACTTACGTGCCGAAGCATTGATGCGCCGGAAGAACGAAGTGACGACGGCGCTTTAAGATCCTGATTACTCTATTTCGCGTAAATTCTAAAGCGGCGTCGCGCTAACGCTTTGCCGCCGCACTGCAGATTTTTCCAGTTGACATTCATCGCGATAGATCATAAACAATTGGATTCGTTGAAAGGAGTCATCCGCGAATGACGTACGTCGTTACTGAACCATGTTTCGATTGCAAGTACACTGATTGTGCTGCGGTTTGTCCCGTCGAAGCTTTTCACGAATTACCAGATCGTCTTTATATCAACGCCGATACCTGCATCGATTGCGACGCATGCGTTCCTGAATGCCCGGTCGAAGCCATTTTCGCCGACACCAACGTTCCCGAAGATCAAGCGCAGTGGACGCAAGTCAACATCGACGAAGCGCCCAACTATCCGGTGATCAGCCAGAAGATTCCCGCGCTCCACGGACCAAGTTGCAAAGGTCCGGCTGAGTAAGCCGTCTTCCGTTCGTGCACCAAAATGTTTTGTAGAGATTAGCGGGGTGGCGGTCTGTCCATTCGCCGCGCAGCTTAATTGCCCAGATCGTCCAGGTCTCGCATAGCGCGTCGCGCTTCCTCGGATCCGAATTCGTGCGCCAGGCGCGCCAGCACGACGCGCGCGACGTCGGCATCGACCGGATCGTGAAGCAGAGTCGTCAAAACCGACACGGGCGATTGCGCGAGCACCTCGTGCGCCAGCGCCCGTACCACCACGTTGTTGGCACGCGCCAGATCGCAAAGCTCGCTCGGCGCCAGGCGCGCGGCCATTGCGTTGGCCAGCTCGTCGAGGCGGGCATAATCCTGACGTGAATGGGCGCGTTCGATCAGTTGCGCGAAAACTTCAGCCGACTGCGTCTGTTGCGCCAGCATCTTGGCGCACGCATCCGCGAGCCTTTGAGCTTGCCGGACTGCATTCTGGCCCTGCCCACTGGTTTTCGTCGCCTCGTCGTCGAGCGCCGCCAGCAATTGAGTCAGCTCGCGGTCCGCTCGATGGTCGTAAGCCAAAGTTTGCTTATCCGAAACCGCGGCATTCGTCGACGACCGCCATGCGCTCTCCAAAAGATGCCGCGTAGCCGGACGTAGACCGTTCCACGCGCTGGTAACTCGCGGCCCGAATTCCTCGATCGTTAACGGTCGTTCCGTCATGCTCGCATTGTACACCACGCGCTACAACAAATCCGTTAATGCTGCTAAGCTTGCTCCTCGCGAAATCGAAAAATTCTTTTTAGAGGCGTTATTTTCATGGCTATCAGTGAAGAGTTGCTCGAAATCCTCGTCTGTCCTGCATGTCACGCAAAGGTCGAGTTAAAGGCGGATGGCAGCGGCCTGAAGTGTGTAGAGTGCAAGCGTGTCTATCCCGTTCGCGATGACATCCCGGTGATGCTGATCGACGAAGCCACGATCGAAGATGAACAGCCTGCGGCAAATAATTGAGTCGTCGCCGGCCGCGCGGCATCTCGCGTTTGCGCATGAGGCGACTGATGAAGAGCCGCAGCCGCTGGGGCCGGCGCGTTGGGATTGGTCCAGCGTCCGGCGCATTCTGGTCATTCGCTTGCGCTCGATTGGCGACACGGTTTTGACTACGCCGTCGCTGTTTGCGCTGCGCCGGTTTTTGCCGCAAGCGCGCGTCGATATTCTCCTGGAAGATTGGGTCGCGCCTGTCCTCGATGGATCGGATTTGATCGATCGAGTGATCACTATCCCACGTCACAGCACCGCGGCCCGGGCGCGAATCGCTCGCGAGCTTCACCGGAACGGCTACGACGTCGTTTACAATTTGCACGGCGGAACGACTGCGACGTTTCTGACGCGCGCCACCGGAGCCGAGCATCGCGTCGGCTTCGAAAATTATCAATACGCGCGTCTGCACAATCACGTTGCGCCTTCACCACTGGAGATCTGGCAGCGGCCGGCGCTGCATTCCGCCGAACAGCAACTGGCATTGATTGGCTGGACCGGCGTCCCGGTTACTGATCGACCGCCGGCGCGACTGGCGGTAACCGATCGCGCGACAGCCTCGGTTGCGGAAAAGCTTTTGCGGCGCGGATTCGATGATGAGCAGAAAATAGCTGTGATTCATCCCGCGGCAGCTTTTGAGACGAAGCGTTGGCCCAGCGAGAAGTTTGCGCGCGTCGCCGAGGCTTTGGCAGATCGCGGTTTCACGCCGGTGGCAATCGTAGCGCCCAACGAAGCACGCTTGCTGGAAGAGTTGGCCCAACAAACATCCGCGGTGGCCGCCGGATTCAACGATTTATCGCTGCCTGAAGTGACCGCTCTGGCCGCGCGCGCGCGTTTGTTCGTCGGCAACGACAGCGGCATCGCGCATATTGCCGCGGCTGCGGGCGCGCCGTGCGTCGTGGTGTTCGGATCGTCGAATCGCAATCACTGGCGCCCTTGGACGACGCAACCAAACGAAATCGTTTTCGAAGAATTGGCCTGCCAGCCCTGCCACGGATATTTTTGCGCGCAGTTCGAAAAGCCTGAGTGCATTCTGCGTGTGCCGGCAGAGCGCGTGATCGCCGCGATTGATCGAATAAGTTCTGACAAATAAGCTTTCAAACCTGCGACCTTGCCTGACCTAACCAAAACAAAAGCCGGACAGATTCTCGACGCGGCGCGCGAACGAACTGTCGTTGTGCTCGGCGACGTCATGCTGGATGAATTCATCTGGGGCAGCGTGTCGCGCATCTCGCCGGAAGCGCCGGTGCCGGTCGTTGATATCAAGCGCGAGTCGACGCACCTGGGAGGCGCGGCAAATGTTCTGGCTAATCTGGTCGCGCTGGGCGCCAAAGCTTCCGTGATCGGAGTTGCCGGAAAAGATTACGCCGGAGATCGCATCCGGCTTTCGGTCAAAGAAAAAAGCGCCACGCAACGAGACGATTTTCTCATTGCCGAAGATTCGCGGCCCACAACAATCAAGACGCGCATCATCGCTCACCATCAGATGGTGGTGCGCGCGGACCGCGAAAATCGCACGCCTGTGAACGGCGAGACCGAGGCGCGAATTATCGCGGCAGCTCAAGCTGCGATCGCGAACGCCGACGCGTTGGTCGTCTCCGACTACGACAAAGGCGTCGTCACGCCGCGCGTCTTGTCGGCAGTTTTGCCGGCGGCGTACGGGCGCATGCCGGTTTTGATCGATCCGAAGGTCCGCAATTTTGATTCATACCGGCCGGCCACGCTGGTTACGCCGAATCATCATGAAGCGTTACGACTCACGAACCTCGACGAAGACACGGACGATGGTCTGACTCGCGCGGCGCAAACAATTCGCCGGCGCCTCTCGTGCGATTCGGTACTTATCACTCGTGGCGAGCGCGGCATGATCTTGCTTGACGGCGACGGCGCGCCCATTTTTGTCAACACCGCCGCGCGCGAAGTCTTTGACGTCACCGGCGCAGGCGACACAGTCATCGCCACCCTGGCGCTGGCGCTGGCCACAGGCGCGTCGATGACCGACGCCGCGATGCTGGCCAATCAGGCGGCCGGAATCGTCGTCGGAAAGTTGGGAACGGCCACGGCTGACGCGCAAGAATTACTAGACTCGATCAAATAGCCATGTTTAGAAAACCTTGTCTCGTTTCTCTGATTGTACTGACGCTGGTATTACCGGTTTTAGCGCAGGATCCTCGACCGGCCAAGGGCCCACCCGACTCGCGCTCTCTGCCGCTGCTGAAGCTGTCTTCTGCGACGCTTGCCGACCTGCGCGCGCGCATCACGCAGATCGTTAACCAACCGGCGCTGGAGCCCGGGTTTTTCGCCATCAAGATCGTCTCGCTCGATAGCGGCACGGTCGTCTACGAGCACGATGCGAACAAATTCGTGCGGCCGGCGTCGAACATGAAGCTCTACACAGTCGCGGCCGGGTTCGATCGGCTGACGCCTGACTATCACTTCGTCACGTCGGTTTACGCGAAAGAAAAAGTTGACGATGGAAAGATCAAAGGCGACCTGATCATTTATGGCCGCGGCGATCCTTCAATCGCGGCGCGCTTCAACAATGGAGATTACTTCAAAGGGACAAACGATCTCGCGGATCGAATCGTGGCAGCCGGTGTGAAGCGCGTGAAAGGCGACCTGGTCGGCGACGAGAGTTACTTCAACGGCGATAGTTTCGGCAGCGGCTGGGAGTGGGAAGATCTAACGTGGTCCTACGGCGCGCCGCTCAGCGCCCTCTCGATTAACGACAACGCCATCGATCTGACCGTGAAACCGGGTAACAAAGTGGGCGCGCCGGTGACGTTCATTACCGGTCCGCCCGCGGCTTCGTTTCTGACAATCATCAATAGCGCGACGACGTCTGAGCGCGGTTCGCGGAGCGCACTCACGATTCATCGCACGCTGGGCGGGAACACTCTGGAACTCTCCGGAACCTTGCCGCTCGGTGATGCAGGCTTCGCCGGCGGCATCGCCATCCCGGATCCGGCTTTGGCTTTTGTTTCGATGTTGCGAGATGCGCTGATCAAGCGAGGCGTGAAGATTGACGGCCGGCTGCGCACCGTGAACGCACAAAATAACGGGAGGTTAATTGTGACCGCTACGAATGCGCCCGCCGGCCCAACGTCTCAAGCTCCGGTTGAGGTTGCTAGTTTGCAGTCTCCGCCTTTCAGCACCACCGCCGCGCATACGTTGAAGCCCAGCCAGAATCAGTACACAGAATTAATTCTTCGGACTCTGGGCGCGACTCAGCCAGCGACTGGAAGTGACACCGGCCGCACCAGAGACGTTGAATCGCTGGGGCTGGATGTTGTCAGAAACTTTCTGCATCAAGCAGGCATTGCGGACGACGACGTTTACTTGAACGATGGCTCCGGGCTTTCGCGCAACGATCTAATTACCGCGAACGACACCGTGCAGTTGCTCACTTACATGTCGAAGCACAAATACTTCGAGCAGTTCCGGGACGCGTTGCCGATAGCCGGCGTCGACGGCACTCTGCGTACGCGCATGAAAGGAACCCCGGCCGAAGGAAATGTTCGCGCCAAGACCGGGTCGCTGAGTTCAGTCGCGTCGTTGTCAGGTTACGTAACGACTGCAGCCGGCGAGCGGCTGGTTTTCTCGATGATGCTGAATAACTATCCGGACGCAGCGGCCGTGCGCCGCGAATCGATCGACGCGATCGCAGTGCTGCTGGCGTCATTCGATGGGAAGACGCAATAGGCGCGCGGGCATATCGCCTGCTTGTCGCCGGCATCCCGCCGGCTCTTTACAGGATCAGTTGAGGAGGTCGCCATGTCCATTGACGCAATCATCGGAAGCTGGCGCGAAGTTCGGGCCGGCTTGATCGACGAAGCTTCGCAAATTCCTGCTGACAAGTTTTCTTTTCGCGCAGCTGACGGCATGCGCACGGTGGCGGAACTGCTGCAACATCTGGTTGAGTCACAGAAGATGCTTGTCGGCGAAGCCTGCCGGCCGGACACGAACCTGCTGCGCAAATCCTTCGCCGATCAAATCAAGGATTACGCGCCGGACGTGCGCGACGCGAGCGACAAAGACAGCATCCTGAAGTTACTCGCGACCGCGATGGATGATACTGACAAGCAAATGCGTGAGCACGCTGAAGAACTTAAGAACACTATGAAACGCTTCGACGGCAAAGAGATGACGAAACAGGCGTTCATGTCATTCGCCATCGCGCATGAGATGTATCATCGCGGCCAACTGACGGTTTACGAGCGACTGCTCGGCATTGAACCGGTACTCACGCAGCGATTTCGCAAAGCCTTTGGCGAGTCACCTCCGTAATCGGGCAAGTGATGAGGACTGAGGACTGAGTACTGAGGACTGAGGACTGAGTACTGAGGACTTGGAACTTTCGGGCTTACCTTAGTCCTCAGTCCTCGTTACTCAGTCCTTAACAATCATGCGCTTCACTAAACTCCAGGGTTTCGGGAACGACTACATCGTTTTTGAAGCCGGCCAGCTCGCGAACGTAACCGATCTCGGCGACTTTGCTCGTCGCATCTGCAACCGCCATTACGGCGCCGGCGCGGATGGAATCGCCATCCTGTCAGAACCGCCTGCGGTAGCGGGCGGGCCCGAACTCGACTCTGATTTTCGCGTTCGCATTTTCAACCCTGACGGCAGCGAAGCGGGCATGTCCGGCAATGGAACGCGCTGCGCCGCCGGGTATCTCTATTTTCACGAACTGTGGAACAACGATGAGTTGCGCCTGCAGACGCGCAATGGCATCAAGCATTTTCACTTGCTCGAACGAGCCGGCGGCGAATTCATGTTTCGATCCGAACTTGGCCGGCCGAAATTCGATTCAGCTTCCATTCCGATGAAGACGAACGAGCCGCTCGAGAGCGTCATTCGTTATCCGCTGGTCGTCGATGACCAGACGCTCGCCGTGACTGCTCTGCAGATGGGAAATCCGAATTGCTGTGTCTTCGTCAATGACTTTGAAGAGCTGGACTGGCGGCGGCTGGGACCGTTGATCGAGAATCATCCGCAATTTCCCGAACGCACGAACGTCATCTTTATTCGAGTGGTCGACCGCGCGAACATCGAAGAGCGAATTTGGGAGCGTGGCGTGGGCGAAACGGAAAGCTCCGGGACCTGTTCGTGCGCGGCCGTTGTTGCTTCGGTTGTTAACGACCGCACCGATAGAAAGGTCGACGTGCACGCGCCCGGCGGGCTGATTGCGATCGAATGGCGCGCAGACGACGAGGTGGTGCTGACTGGCAGCGCGAAAGTGGTTTACAATGGCGACTGGTTGAGTCAAGCGGAATAGCTCACCTGTTTCACCGAAGGATTTCTTTCTTGCTAAAGCTGAACTTTCCCCTGCATTTCGTTCGCTGGTATTTGGCCGCGTTCGGTCTGGCGCTCCTCGCCGCGCTTTCGGGCTGCGGCGCGAAAGCCGTTTCAGAAACCAAAGCTGAGCCGCTGGTAGAAAAGCCAAAGCCGCCAAGTTCGGTGCCGATGTGGCTCGGCAACGCGACGCGCGATTTTTACGGCACCGGCCCAATCAAGGACGGGGAACTGAAAGTCGTCTGGCAAGTCGAAACCGGTTTCACTTCCGGCCGATTGCACAACGATCCGTGGGGCGGCACTTCATGGCCGGGCCAACCTTCAATCAAAGAGGATCGCGTCTACTTCCCTTCCGCTGACGGCAACGTCTATTGCCTGAACAACAATGACGGCTCAGTGATTTGGAAGTTCAAAGCGAAAGACAGCTTCAAAGCCACGCCGGTAATTCTTGACGACAAGATTCTCGCCAGCGGCCTCGATCATCATCTCTATTGCATCAGCGCGAAAGATGGATCGCTCATCTGGGATTACGAAACCGGATTCGAGGTTGACGGGTCGACCATCGTCAATGACGGCCGCATCTATTTTGGCGGCGAGGACCACAATTTTTATTGCGTGAACCTGGCTGACGGAAAATTGATCTACAAGGTCCTCGTCGGCTCAGTCGAAGGCAGCGTCACGATTAAAGACGGCCGCGTTTATCTCTGCACTGAGCAAGGCGACATCTTTTGTCTCAATCCCGCGGACGGAAGCACGATTTGGAAGTCACGCATCGGCGCGGATTCTGATTCCACCCCGGCGGTCGCAAACGGACTCGTTTACACCGCGGCCGAAGATGGTGTCGTGCGCGCCTACAAAGCTGACAGTGGCGAATTGGCCTGGACGTTCGTCACCGACGGCGCGCATTTGTATGCTGGCAGCGAACAGCGGGGCATCTGGGCCAGTCCAATTCTCTCGAATGGAAAAGTTTACATCGGCGCGAGCAATCATTTCCTCTACTGTCTGACAGCGGACAAGGGCGAAGTCGTTTGGAAGTACAAAGCGCATGGGCCAATCTGGGGCACGTCTCCCGTGGTCGACGGGCGCGTTGTCTTTGGCGACAAAGCGGGATGGATGAATATCATCAGCGCCGATGACGGCACGCTTATTTCCGACTTAAAGATCGGCGACAACATCAATTCGACTCCGGCAATTCTCGGCGGTCGAATCTACATCGGCGCATTCAACGGCAACTTGTATTGTTTGGGGATGGAAGAGGTGAAGCCAGACAACGGCCCTCCGCCAAGTGAAGCTATCAGCTCTCAGCCGTCAGCTGTCAGCAAACCCAAACTCCACGCCGGGAACTGAGAATTGAACACCGATAGCTGACGGCGCGGCATGCTCTTAATCATCGACAACACAATCGAAGGCGTCGGCTCGAGCCCCCGCGAAATTCGATCGGCGCTGGAACGCCTGCAACCGGACACGCGCATCGTGACTGAGCGATTTGAACGTATCTCTCCGGAACTCGTAAAGAACCTAAACCCTTCCCACATTTTTCTCAGCGGCCAGAGTCATCCCTGGGACCGCTATCAACGCGAATCGCTGGCCGGAGTTTTTCACGTGATTCAACACGCGGCGCAACCAATTCTCGGCGTCTGCGGCGGACAGCAACAGATTGCGCTGGCCTACGGCGCGCCGGTCGATTTGATCGAGCGCATTGCGCCCGGAAGCGGTTATGACGGCGCGTTGCGCGAGCGCGGATACTGCGAAGTCGAAGTCGAAAGCGAGAATGGAATCTTCGCAGGCCTGCCTGAGACGATCACTGTGTGGGAATCTCACTGCGACGAGGTGAAGGCGTTGCCGGACGAGTTTATCTGCACGGCGACAAACGAGACTTCTTCGATTCAAGCGATGCAGCATCAGTCGCGTCCGCTGTTTGGCGTTCAGTTTCATCCCGAACTCTTCGATGAAGAGCACCCGCACGGCCGCGTTGTTCTGGAGAATTTCTTGAAGCTGTGAGCGTCGAAAACGGGAAGACGTTTAGAGTCGGGGCTGCTGCCCGGCATCAGCGGGCGTTAGCGCGCTGCTAAATTATTGGAGGATCATCACACGCGCACGGGATGGTCCTTCGCGTATGAGTACGCGCACCAGGCGGAGATGATGTGAACGACCCAGCCGAGCGTGCCCGCCGAACCAATCCACGAGACACCGGTAACCACCAACCAGATGATTCCGACCAGAACTCGCCCGTTATAAATCTGTCCCGCCCCGGGAATAAGGAAGCTGAGAACACCTGCCAGGAATGGGTTGCGCATTGATCGAAAACCTCCGCGCCAAACTATACGAAGGCGGCTTGAGGTTAGTTCGATCCGTTTGGCGGGAAGCTACAGCAATTTGACGTCGACGATTTCAGCGCCGAAAGCGCGCTGGACTTGTTGCACGGTAGGATCTGAGGCGGCGGCTTTTTTCGCTTTCAATTTTGCTTCGCGCGTGTCGCTTTCGTTCGCGATTGGTTGGCCCGCCGCATCCTCGTTCTTGATCAGGAAGCGAATGCCGATTTCCCTGCCGCAAACTTCGGCGCAGGCTTCGCGCAAAGCTTTTGCGTTTTCAGAGCGCGCCAGCGTGTCGCGATAATGCTTCGCTTCCGGCGAGAATTCGACGACGAACTCATCGCCCTCGAGCTCTGCACGCAGAGCGCTTTCGAGCGCCGCGATCATCAAACGTCGCCGCTTCTGTTCGAGCCATGCTTTCACCTGGCTCGAGATGGACCCGTCGACTTTTGCGCTTGCCGTTGAAGGACTGCTGTTTACTTCTGAAGTTACCGCCGTCGTTTCGTTTGCACTAGAGGGCTTCGAGTTCGATGCTGGCGGAGCGGCCTGCGAAGACGCTTTCTCTGGCAAAGCTTTTCCGCTTCGCAGCGCGGACTCCAGCGCAGCGATGCGCTGGACCAAATCGCCTAGCGGCGCGAGCCGGCGCATCTCCATCAACTTCACTAACCCGACTTCAACCTGGTAACGCGGGTTGGCAGCGTCTTTCAGCGTGCTTTCAGTCTCAGCCAGGGCGTGGAAGAAACGAACCAGATCGGATTCAGAAAATTGATCGGCCTGCTGTTTCAACGCGGCGCTTTGCGTGGCTGCCGTGTCCAGAATCTTTGGATCACCCGCAACCTTTACGACCAAAAGATCGCGCAGGTGGGCCAGCACGTCACGCAGAAAGTTGCGCAGGTTGTGCCCGCGCATCACCACATCGTCGACAATCGCCAGCGCTTCCGCAGGATTATTTTCGGCGATGCCTTTCATCACACGGGCCAGGACATCCGCGCCGGCGAGGCCCAAAGCCTTCTCGACGTCTTCTGTGGCGATCTTTTTTCCGGCGAAGCTGATGACTTGATCGAAAGCCGACTGCGCGTCGCGCATCGACCCATCACCCGCTCGCGCAATTTCGCGAATGGCTTCGTCGGAAATCGAAATCTTTTCAGCATCGGCAATCAGGCGCAGTCGCTCTGCGATCTTTGCCGTCGCGATCGTGCGAAACTCGAAAAGCTGACAGCGCGAAGAGATTGTTTCCGGAACCTTATGGGCGTCAGTGGTCGCCATGATGAAGACGACCCGGGGCGGCGGCTCTTCGATGGTTTTGAGGAGCGCGTTGAAAGCTGACGGCGAAAGCATGTGAACTTCATCGATGATGAAGACCTTAAAACGATCTCGCGCCGGAGCAATGCCTACACTGTTAATGATCACGTCGCGAACATTGTCTACGCCGGTATTCGACGCGGCGTCGATCTCCAGAACATCCATCGAACGCCCTTCGGCAATCTCGCGGCAGGACGCGCACGCCGTCTCGTCAATCGGAGCGCATGGATGCGCGGTTGGCTTGTCGAACTTGTGGCAGTTGAGGCCGCGAGCGACCAGGCGCGCAGTTGTGGTTTTGCCTACGCCGCGTGCTCCGGAAAAAAGATACCCGTGGTGCAGTCGATCGTGCTCGAGAGAGTTCTGCAGCGTCCGCGTCAGAACTTCCTGGCCGGTAACGTCTTCAAATGTTTGCGGGCGCCACTTGCGGGCGATGACCTGGTAAGACATAAGAAAGCGATAAGAAAGTAATGAGTGATAAGAAAGTGATGAGTGATGAGTGATGAGTGATGAGTGAGAGTGGCAACTTACTCACCACTCATCATCATTACTCATTACTCATTACTCATCACTCATTACTCATTAACTCATTACTCATCACTCATTACTCATCACTCATCACTCATCACTCATTACTCATCACATGTGAAAGAGTCAGACTCCGGACTTTCCCGCAACACACGCGCTCCTGGCTACCGTTGCTCCGTTCCCGGCCTGGCGGGGTTCACCGGCGCTACGTTGTGCGGAGCCCGAAGTCTGATGGAAACATTCTAGATTGCGGACGCCCGATTGTCGATTGAGGAAAGAAACTTAGATCGCTGTCTTGCGATGCGCGATCATCCGCAGCAATCCGTTGATGCCCAGGTGCAAGAGCAGATAAACGATGATCGCGATCACCAGCGGCAACATGAGCGTGTGACCGCCCCCGGTTGTCGGACTCGAGACGATTCCTCTGAACGGCGCGTAGAAAGGGTTAGTCACAGCGACAATAAACTGAACAAAGCCGGCGGTGCTGCGGGCTGCGAGCAGCGCCAGCAGAAACCGGAGCCCGAGCAAGGCATAGATCACAAAGAAGATGTAATCGACGACTTGCGAGATTCGCGCGGCGCCGCGCCCGCGTTCCACTTCGCGCTCGGTCTGAACTACTTCGTCGACCGCCTTCGCGCGAAACTCGCCGGCGAGGTTATCTATTCGCTGCGCTTCCGGCTCAGGTTGCCGCGCGGCCCGCTCGGCAATCTCAGCCTGCACTTCACCTTCAACTGTTGATTTAACGGAATCGTGTTGTCCGGCACGTCGAGCTTCTTCTGCCGCGAGTTTGTTGTCTTCCATTTTGTCTTCTGCCTTCCTGCGATCGATTGTTAGGTGCCGTTGATGCCTGCGCGTAAGCGCCGGATGTAAGCTCCGGGAAATTTTCCCGTCGCCTTCACGGCGGTGAGCATTCGGTTGGCGTCGGCCAGGGTCATCCCCGCATAGACTGCCATAAAATGCGCATTGGGGTTGATATTCGAATAACCGACTTCGCCGGATTCGAAACATCTCGAGGCAAAGACTTTGTGATCCGGAAACAGCGCTTGTGCTGCCTGGCGCTCATTTTCCGGTACAAATATTTCACACTCGTCGTTGGGAGCTGTCACGCTCTTGAGAATCACGGCGTAGAACAATTCCGTGTCGTAAATGACGGCGTTGGCCGGCAAGCGGAAAGGCAGATCGTAGGGTTTGAAAGTCGCCTCCGATGGACACGAAAGATTTGGATTGCCACAGACGGCCAGGCGTCGGGCCGGTCGCCGCTTTTGCTCCGCCGAAGCTGCCCGGGCTGCGGGCACAGCGGCCGCTGTCGGCGCAGGTCGTTCGACTTCACTCCCGGGCATCACGTCGCGCATTGGCGGAGGAGGTGGCGATACGGGAACCACGGTGGGGCGGGGCTGCGCAACTGCATGCGCCACGAAACCAACGCACAAGATCGCGGGCAAAAGCAATACATGCAAAGTTGATTTCGACATGATTAGTCCTCTGTACGAGAGGCTGGAGGTAAGAGTTTAGAGCTTAGAAAATCTCCTCTAAAGTTATCGCCTCAGCTGAAAGCGCATGGAATCGATTCCTGCGTTGAAATTGTCTGCCAAGTTTTTGTAGGGATCACCGAAGCTGGCTCTCTCTTGCGTCCTCAATTCTGAAATTTGGCGTCCCACTTCTTGCTCTTACCTCTCACGTCTAGCTTTAGCCTCCGCAGTTAATGGCGGAGAGGGTGGGATTCGAACCCACGGAACGGTTCCCCGTTCACAGCATTTCCAGTGCTGCCAATTCAACCACTCTTGCACCTCTCCGGAATCAAGGCAAAAGGTAAAAGTAAAAAGGCAAAAGTTTGTGTTCACGTTTTTGCCTTTTACCTTTTTACTTTTGCCTTCGCAACAAATGGCGGAGAGGGTGGGATTCGAACCCACGGTGGGCGTTAACCCACTCCGGTTTTCGAGACCGGTGCACTAATCCACTATGCGACCTCTCCGCGAATCAAGTAAAAAGGTAAAAGTAAAAAGGGCAACACGGGCTTCCGGAGAAATTGCCCTAGACTTTTCTTGTTTGTTCGCTCTTCCTTTTACCTTTTCACTTTTTCCTTTTTACTTTCCCTTTTCCCTTCGGCCTTTAAAGAACTTCGTCATCAGCTCGCGACACTCGTCTTCAAGAACTCCGCTAACCACTTCTATCCGATGATTAAGTTGATCCGAGCTGCAGATGCCAAAGTGCGAATCAACCGCGCCGGCTTTTTCATCTCGCGCGCCGTAAACCAGCACAGGCACGCGCGCTTGAATCAGCGCTCCGGCGCACATCGAGCAAGGCTCAATCGTCGAGTAAACAACTGCGCCGGCCAGGCGATAGTTGCCAACCTTGCGCGCGGCCTGGCGCAGAGCAACTATCTCAGCGTGTGCAGTCGGATCACAGTCTGTGCGCGTGCGGTTCCCGGCAACGGCGATTACTTGCTCATCAAGTACGATGCACGTTCCGACCGGAACTTCTCCGGTCGCTTCCGCGTCGCGGGCCGCCTCAATCGCTTCGCGCATCCAGCGCTCGTGCGGCGCCTGGCCGCTGATAATCGCTTCGGCTTCTGCGTGTTCTGACATCAGTTCAAACAGCAAACGTTCACTATAAACATTTCATGTTATTATCTTCAAGGCTTCCGCGGATGTTCCCACGCCGCCACTTGTCATGGCAACCACGAGCGAACAAACACAGCGGCTTTCCAGCCAAACCCGCGCCGACAATATCCACGAATCGCACGTTACTACGCGCATTCCTGCGAGATCCGGGCGCGACGCCTCAGTTGCGGTCTCAGCCGAGCGACGCCTGCGTCCTGTCTCAATCGATTCGCCACATGAAACCGTCGTACCCGATCGCCAGAAAGCCGGCGGCTTCGAGCCTGCCCGCCGCATGTCCCCAGCCGAAGTAACCACAGCGATGGCGCACTTCTATCGCGGTGAAGTGCAACGATCGAATACCTGGCGGAATCGACTCGATACCACTACGAACTGGGCCGTGCTGACTGCGGGCGGCGCGCTCTCGTTCGCGTTCAGTTCGCCGAACAACCCGCACTTTTTGATTCCTATTACTTCGATACTCGTCGCCATTTTCCTGGTGATGGAGGCGCGCCGTTATCGCTATTACGAAATCTGGGCCAGTCGCGTGCGCGTGATGGAAACCGGATACTACGCGCCCATCCTCGCTCCGGACAGCGTGCCTCGCGATCACGAGTGGGCATCGCATCTCGCTTCCGACTTACTGACGCCGCATTTCACAATCAGTGTCTGGGAAGCGATCGGCCGCCGGCTAAGACGCAATTATATTTGGCTGTTCGCGCTGCTCGCGTTGTGCTGGAACCTTAAGGTCTACATGCATCCACAACCAGCCCACACATTCGCTGAGTTTATTCTGCGCGCACAGGTCGGCGTGGTGCCCGGGTGGATCGTTTTCACTGTCGGATTCGTCTTCAACGCGGCTCTCTTCATTGGCGCCGTGGGCACGATTAAGTTGCGCGAAGCCACGGGTGAAGTTCTGCCGCGTCACGAATTTTCGCTGCACCCACTGCAAAGAATGTCGAGCTGGACCCGCGCTGCTTCATCAGTGCCGAAAGCAACTGTTCGCCGCGCGAAACGTGCCCGGCATCGAATGCGCACCGGCGAACACAAAAAAATTGATATCACGCAAACTCCTGATCGGCGCGTCCACGTTTCCGAAACGTCGAACCGTCCGATCAAGTAAAAGGGAAAAGTTAAAAGGCAAAAATTGAAGATCTCTCTTCCGGCGCGGCGAGCTTTTTCCTTTTCACTTTTTCCTTTTGCCCTCTAATAATGGAGCTTAACGGCCAAAGACTGTCGCTCGCTGAAGTGTCGGCGGTCGCCCGCGATCTCAAAAAGGTTACGCTTTCGCCGAGCGCCCGCGTCCGCGCCGAGAAGTCGCGAGCGGTCGTCGAGAAAATCATCGCCGAAAATCGCACCGTTTACGGCGTCAATACCGGGTTCGGAAAATTATCCGACATTCGCATCGACCCTTCTGAGTTGCAGGCGCTGCAAACAAACCTCGTGCGCAGTCACTCGTGCGGCCTCGGAAATCCTTTGTCGATTGAAGAAGCCCGCGCAATGTTGTTGCTGCGCGCGAACGTTTTAGCGCTGGGTTACAGCGGCTGCCGCCCGGTTTTGATCGAGAAGCTGATCGAAATGCTCAACAGCCGGGTGACGCCGGTCATTCCAGAAAAAGGATCGGTCGGAGCCAGTGGCGATCTGGCCCCGCTGGCGCACCTGGCGCTCACGGTCATCGGCGAAGGCGAAGCCTTTTATGAAAACGAGCGGATGGAAAGTGCTGAAGCACTTCAACGCGCCAACATCGAGCCGCTGCAACTGGAAGCCAAGGAAGGCATCGCGCTTTTGAACGGCACGCAGGCCATGGCCGCCGTCGGCGGACTTGCGCTGCTTCGCGCTGAGAGAGTCGCGCGCCTCGCTGATGCCGGCGGCGCGATGTCCCTGGAAGCTTTGAAAGGAACGCCGGTCGCTTTCGATGAGCGCATTCACGCGGCGCGGCCGCAATCTCATCAAGTCGAAGTTGCCGCACATTTGCGCGAGCTGTTGCGCGAAAGTGAGATTCGCGAATCGCATCTGCGGGACGATCCGCGCGTGCAGGACGCCTACTCACTGCGTTGCATGCCGCAGGTTCATGGTTCGGCGCGCGCCGCGCTGGGACATGCGAGCGAAGTCGTTGAGATAGAAACCGGCGCCGCAACCGACAACCCTCTCGTCTTTGCGGATTCAGGTGAAGTTCTTTCGGGCGGAAATTTTCACGGCGCGCCCCTCGCGCTCGCCTTTGATTACGCCGCGATGGGTTTGACTGATTTGATGAGCATCACCGAGCGGCGCATCGACCGGCTGGTGAATCCCGATGAAAACGAAGGCCTGCCGCCGTTTCTGACTTCGCATCCCGGCGCAGCTTCCGGTTTCATGATGCTGCAAATCGTCGCTGTCTCTCTGCTGAACGAAGCTAAAGTCCTCGCGCATCCGGCCAGCATCGACAACGTTCCGACCGACGGCGGCAAAGAAGATCACGTTTCGATGGGCATGACCTCAGCAATGAAGCTGCGCTCGATCGTCGATCTCGCCGAAAAGGTCGTCGCCATTGAATTGATTGCCGCAGCAGAAGGTTTGGAGTACCGCAAGCCGTTAAAGCCGGGCCGCGGCGTCAGGCAAGCCTACGAGATAATCCGCCGCCACGTCCCGCCGCTGACTTCCGACCGGGCCATGTCCAAAGAAATCGAGGCCGTCGCCGCGGCGGTGCGCAATGGCGATTTCGATTCACTTTAGATTCATCATTTTTCCACGCACCACCGTCAACGAATACGGCGGCAAATTCACTTTCAGGCGCTCGCCACGCGCGACATCGCGGACCTGATGCGCAGGATCATCGGCGCGAATCGGGCGCGGATCTTTCTTAGAATTGTTGAGCGCGTATTGCGCGCCCGAGTATTGATAGATGTCGACCTGGCCGTTGAACCCATCCGGGGCCGGCGTCGATAAGTTCTGAACAACTGGTTCAATCCCAAAAGTGCGCGTTGGGTCTTTATTGATGAGTAGCAAAGACCAGGCTCCGCCCGCGGTTTTCGCGGCGTAAGCCGTAACCAACTCTTCGCCGCGCTCATTGTTTGCGTCGGAATGGGCGGGATAAATTTCATAAGCGGCTTCGCCCGCCGCGAGCCACTGTTGCGTGAGCAAACGCGCGCCGAAGTAGGTGGCAAATCTGTCGCCGACATTTCCATCATCGTTCATCGAGAACATCATGTTACCGCCGGCCGTGCAGCGATAATCGCGGCCGGCGTAACCCGGTGGATAGCCAAAAAGGAAAGCCTGGCTGCCGCCCAGCGTGAGGAACTTGCCCACGATGTCGGCGTTGAGCAGCGCTCCTTCAATCTCAATCGCAGCGCGCGAAGCGAATGCCGAGTAACCGTACTCTGAAATGATCCATGGAATTTCCCGCGACACTCCATTGCGCTCCATCGCTCTGACTGCTGCTTCCAGCAGAGCTGGAGCGCGCGCGAGTTGGGGCGCTACCGGCGCGCAGACGTTGTCGAACGGGTACCATTCGAACGAGAAAAACGAGAAGTCCTTGAGGCGATCGTGCTGTCGAAGGTAATTCAAGAAGCGTCGCATCCACTCGGCGTTCCCATGTCCCGGCGCGTCGAACATGATTTCCTGAAAACTTGGGCCGCCCAGCTTCGCGTCCTTGTCGACCGAATGAATTGCCGCGGCCCACTGCGAATACAGCGCCCCGTAATCCTCAGGCGCAACATACTGGCCATCGGGCTCTTCACCGAGTTCCGTTGCATCGAACTTGTAACCGCGCTCCCGCAGATAGCGAATTTCGTTTGCGGCATTTTCCGGCGTGTCGAAAAGCAATCCGACGGGAACCAGCATCGGCAGATCGTTCGTCAGCCCGTTTGAATAGATTCGATCCAAGCCAATTTGCTCGACATCTTCGTCAAGATCAGATGCGCGATGCCATGGATCCGTCGACGACACGCGAATAATCGTCTGCCGTTTTCGATCCGCGGCGTGACGCATCCGATCGTGAAACTTCCATTTTCGATCCTGATAACCTGCGCACAACTCTCGCAGCGCAAACCCGACGCGGTCGCGGACGTCGGTCGTCGACTCGACGCTGGTTCGCGACGAATCAGTCATGAGGATTCGCACCCAACGAGTTTTAATTGGGTCCTTTGAAAGTCCCAGCAGATGCCCTTTGGACTTAGGTGGATAGTCCGCGCCGCCGACGAAGACGCTGTGCGGAAAATCCCGCCACATACCGGGCGGATTCAGCGCGATGTCGCTGACATCATCGAAGTCTGCATATTGGACCCGGAAAGTATTCGGAAAAGGTTTTCCCCAGAGAACGCGCAAAGCATTTATTGTTTGCGGCTTCGGAAACTCGATCACGACCCACTGGGGATGCAGCGAGTTGGGTTGGTGCGTGAACTCCTCGTCAAGGTAAGGGTTGCTTTTCCAGAATGTTTCCGGATCGCCGTCATCGATTCGCGAGTAACCATCATCGTTCGCCTGATCGATTGTGTTCCCCCGGCGCGGCAGACGGTAACCGTGCGATAAAGAAATTTCGTCGCCCGGCTTTGGGTCAGAAACCCAGTAGCCCTGGTGATTTTGCTCATCGCTCCACGATCCTTTCGGATTCCAATGCCAAACTTCATTCGCGAGCTCCGTTCGCAACCGGTAGGTTAAGGCTTTCAAGCCAGCTGAGCGCATCGCCTGAATGTTCTGCGGGCGGAGCTGCAAATCCAGATTGCCTTTTGCCGAGCCGTCAATTCCCGCGCCCAGCGCGAGAGATGGAACGATGACATTCGCGGGATGGCCCGGCGAATAAGTCACCGTAACGACGGCCCGCGGCGTTTGACGAATCGGATTCCCCTGCGGACGAACTGCGTGCGAAAGATGAGTAAGCACGAGTGCGTAACAAACTGCGGCGGAAAAAATTCGTCGGATCATCGATAAGTTAGCGACGAAAGATTTTATGATGGAGCATCGCGCGAGCCAACTTCTCGCTACTCAACTTTTCTGTTTTAATCTACGCGCTCATGCCGCACAGAAATATTCGCGCACCGCGCGGCGCCAAACTCAATTGCAAGGGATGGCATCAGGAAGCGGCCCTGCGCTGCCTGATGAATAATCTCGACCCTGAAGTTGCCGAGAAGCCGGATGAACTAATCGTTTACGGCGGCGCCGGCAAAGCCGCGCGCAATTGGGAATCGTTCGACGCGATCGTTCGTTCTCTCCAAAGTTTGGAGAATGACGAGACCCTGCTGGTGCAGTCGGGAAAGCCGGTCGGTATCTTTCGCACGCACGAATATGCGCCGCGAGTTCTGATCGCGAATTCCAATCTGGTGGGCGCATGGGCCAACTGGGATTACTTTCATGAACTCGAGCGCAAAGGCCTGATGATGTACGGCCAGATGACCGCGGGCAGTTGGATCTACATCGGGACGCAGGGAATCGTGCAGGGCACGTTCGAGACGTTCGCGTCGATGGCTGACAAACATTTCGGCGGCGATTTGAGCGGAAAGCTTTTGTTGTCGGGCGGTCTTGGCGGCATGGGCGGCGCGCAGCCTTTGGCGGCGACGTTGAATGGCGCAGTTTTCCTGGGCATCGAAGTCGACCCGGAAAGAATCGAGCGGCGGGTGCGCACCGGCTATTGTGATCGAATCGCGCAGAATCTGGATGAAGCGCTCGACATTTGCGAAGACGCGCGCGAACAGAAACGGGCCGTATCAGTCGGCCTGGTTGGTAACTGCGCCGAACTGCTTCCTGAAATTGTGAAACGCGGCGTAAAGGTCGATGCGGTCACCGATCAGACCAGCGCGCACGATCCTTTGAATGGCTACGTGCCTGCGCGACTGTCGCTCGAAGACGCGATTGAATTACGACGTGGCGATCCAAAGAGCTATGTCGAACGATCGATGGAATCGATGGCCCGCCACGTTGAAGCGATGCTGGCGCTGAGGCGCAACGGCGCGGTCGCGTTTGATTACGGCAACAACATTCGCAAGATGGCTTTTGATGCTGGCGTGCAGGATTCCTTCGAGATTCCCGGCTTCGTGCCCGAGTACATTCGCCCGCTCTTCTGCGAAGGCAAAGGGCCGTTTCGCTGGGTAGCTTTGTCAGGTGAAGCCGAAGACATCCGCAAGACCGACGATCTCGCGCTCGAATTATTTCCCGACGATCAGACTCTGAATCGTTGGCTCCGTCTCTCCCGTGACCGCGTGAAGTTCCAGGGTCTGCCATCGCGCATTTGCTGGCTTGGCTACGGCGAACGCGCAGAGATGGGCGAAGCTATTAATGAATTGGTTCGTCGCGGAGATCTGAAAGCGCCAATCGCGATTGGACGCGATCATCTCGACACCGGATCGGTCGCTTCACCTTTCCGCGAAACCGAAGCGATGAAAGACGGATCGGACGCGGTCGCTGACTGGCCGATTCTGAACGCGCTGCTGAATACGGCGAGCGGGGCGAGCTGGGTTTCGTTTCATCACGGCGGCGGCGTCGGCATTGGCTACTCGCTGCATGCCGGACAAGTCTCAGTCGCCGACGGAACGGATGAAGCGGCTAAGCGTTTGAATCGCGTGCTGACAAACGATCCGGGCCTCGGCGTCGCGCGTCATGCCGATGCGGGTTATGAAAAAGCGATTAGCACTGCCCGCGAAAAGGGCGTAAAAATTCCGATGATTCAATAGGGAGATAAAAAACAAATGCGATTTCTGTTCACACTTGTCTTGATAGTCGCGCTGGCGCCGCTGGCTCATGCCGCCAGGATCACCAACACCGAACAGCTCGTCCAGGCGATGCAGAAAAAATATTCGAAGTCCTGGTACAAGACCGCGACGTTCGTGCAGCAGACTACCAACATCGACAAGGACGGAAACAAAAAAGTCGAGACATGGTACGAAGCCCTCTCGGTGCCCGGCTCGCTGCGCATCGATTTCACGCCCACGAAAGACGGCAACGGTGTTCTCTTCACCAGCGACCACATCTACGTTTTCAAGAACGGGAAGACTGACAATGGCCGCGCATTCGTGCATCCGCTGATGGTTCTCGGATTCGATATCTACCGCATTTCTCAGGCGCAAGCACTGGAAAAACTGAAAGGCCTCAAGTTCGATCTATCAGTCTTTCGCGAAGACACGTGGCAAGGACGACCGGTTTACGTCGTGGGAGCAAAGCAAGGCGATTTGCACTCAGCCCAGTTTTGGATCGACAAGAAAAACCTTTATTTCGTGCGCATGCTCAGTCCGGCCGGCAAGGACGGATCGCAGACGCAGGAGATTCAGTTCAACAAGTACCGGAAGCTTGGCGGCGGCTGGATGTCGCCCGAAGTTATTTTCATGGTCGATGGCAAGATCATGACCACCGAACAGTATTCGGATCTGCGCGCGAATCCAACGCTCGATCCGAAACTTTTTGATCCAAAGTACTTCACGACAGTTCACTGGAAAGAATGATCGCGCTCTGGCTCGCAGGGGCCGAACGAGACCGCTGTATTTTTGCTCCTTCGGAGCTCCGTAAACTCTTGCTTGAACGATTCTATAAACATTCATCCCTACAGGATGATCGGCCATCAAGGAGTCACTCGATGAAACGCAGATCCCTCTTCAGCTTCTCATCAATCGCATTGTTTTTCCTGCTCGTCAGTTCCGGTTCACAAGGCCAGCCGGCCTCACCGAAAGCCGATCCGCCCGCGCCGCGCGCCAAAGACGGAAAGAAACTTTTGACGGCGATGGATCTGATGAAAATCAATGGGGTCGGATCGCCGCGGATTTCTCCCGACGGCTCGCGCGTCGCTTACACGGTCAGTGAAGTCAAAATGGAGAAAGACAAAGAGTGGAAGACGGTGACGCAGATTTGGGTCGTCGCAATTAGCGACCAAAAACCTCGGCAGTACACCCGCGCCGACAAGAGTGCCGGCGCGCCCGAATGGTCGCCCGACGGATCGATGATCGCTTTTCTAACCGATCGAGAGAAGGACGGCGAGCGGCAAGTTTGGATGATGATGGCTGACGGCGGTGAAGCGTGGTCGGTTACTTCGCACAAGGGCGGCGTCAGCGGCTTTCGTTTTTCTCCGGATGGTAAACGGCTGGTGCTGACTGCGACCGATCAGCCAAACAAAGATGAAGAGGATCGCAAGAAAGTTAAAGATGACACGATGGTCATCGATCGCGACATCAAAATGAGTCATCTGTGGCTGTTCGATCTGCAAAAGAAAGACGAGAAGCGGCTGACCGAAGGCGATTACACGGTCAGCGATCCGCAATGGTCGCCTGACGGAACGCAAATTAGTTACACCACGCGTCCGACGCCCAAGGCTGACGATGGCGACCTCGACAACGTTTGGATCGTGACCGTCGCGAGCGGCGAAAAGACGATGATCACGACTGACGATGCATCCAGCCAGAACGCTCGCTGGTCACCCGATGGAAAATGGATTGCCTACAACTGCAGTGAACGCGGGGGCGTCTCGACTGACTATCTGTGCCTGATTCCGCGCGCTGGGGGAAAGCCGCGACAACTGACTTCGAATTTCGAGTTGCCGGCAGGCACGCCGGTCTGGTCGCGTGACGGCAGGAAAATTTACTTCAGCACAAACGCTCTCGAGGCCATTGAAGTGTATTCCGCGGATGCCGGCAGCGGAGCAGTCACGGCACTGACAAAGCGAGGCGGCTTCACAGGTATTAGTGAGATTAGTCGCGACGGAAAAACTTTTGTCGGCACGACGGTTTCCGCGAATCAACCGGCGGAAATCTATGCCGCTTCAGGAAACTTCGACTCGATCAAAGTGTTGACGGACCATAACGCGTGGCTGAGAGATTATTCGTTACCTGTTTCGGAAGTTGTGAAGTGGAAAAGCAAAGACGGCATGGAGATTGAAGGCGTGCTCACGAAACCCGTCGGTTACTCTTCAGGCAAAGTTCCCTTCCTGCTTAATCCGCACGGCGGGCCGACCGGCGCTTCGCTGAATGCCTGGAACGGCACGGTTCAGGTGCTCGCGGCCAACGGGTTCGCGGTGCTGCAACCGAACTTTCGCGGTTCAACCGGCAAAGCCCTGGCGTTCACGCGCGCGAACAAAAACAACTGGGGCAAAGGCGATTACGAAGACTGCATGACCGGAGTGGATGCGATGATAGCCCTTGGCATCGCGGACCCGGATCGGCTGGGCGCATTTGGCTGGTCCTACGGCGGGTACATGACGTTTTGGATCCTGACGCAGACGGATCGATTCAAAGCTGTCTCGCCCGGCGCCGGGCTCACGAACATCTATTCGATGTACTCGCAGAACGACATTCAACGTTATCTGCGCTGGTTCTATTCAGACAAAGCGCCTTGGGACGCGCAGGAACTTTACTGGGACCGCTCACCGATGAAGTACGTGAAGAACGTCAAGACGCCGGTCATGATCATGCACGGCCAGGCCGACACGCGCGTGCCGATCGCGCAGGCGCAGGAATTTTACATGGCGCTGAAAGAGATGAAGGTGCCGGTTGACTTCGTCGTCTATCCGCGCGAGAACCACGGCTTCACCGAACCGCGGCATCAAATGGATCGCGTGCGCCGTTACGTGAAGTTCTTTGCGAAGTATTTGAATACGCCGGTGGTGACTGAGGCGGGACAGTAAGCAAGTTATGAGTTATGAGTGATGAGTTATGAGTTATGAGTTTTGAATTGCTTTCCGCGCTTCGCGCCTTTCCGTTTGGAATTTGGAATTTGGAATTTTGAGTTTTGACTAAATTCGCCAACATCTTGTTCGAGATAAGTGACCGCGTGGCGCGCATCACGTTCGCGCGGCCGCCGCTGAACGTTCTCAGCATTGCCATGATGCGCGAACTTGGCGAGGCGCTGAACGACTGTGGACGCCAGCGTGATTTGGCGGCCATCGTTTTTGAGGCAGCCGAAGGAACGCGTGCCTTTAGCGCCGGCGTTGCCGTCGAAGAGCACGTGCCTGAGACGGTTTTTCAAATGCTGGACGCGTTCCATTCGATCTTTCGCACGCTGCAACAGATAGCCAAGCCGGTGATCGCTGTGGTTGACGGGCCCGCCCTCGGCGGTGGATGCGAACTTGTCTGCGCCTGCGACATCGTGATCGCGAGTGAGCGGGCAAAATTCGGCCAACCTGAAATCAAGCTCGGCGTTTTCCCGCCCGTGGCCGCGATTCTTCTGCCGCGCATTATCGGCGAACGAAAAGCGCGTGAGCTGATTCTTACTGGTGAAGTGATCGATGCCGAAGAAGCTCTGCGGCTTGGGCTGGTAAATTACGTCGTGCCTGCCAGCCAGCTCGAAACTACAACCGCGACCACGCTGGCACGCCTGCGCGGGTTATCGGCGTCCGCTTTATCGATGACGCGCACGGCGTTAGACCTGGCGAATTTCGGCGCGTTTGAAACCGCCCTAACAAACGTGGAGAATCTCTACCTGCACGAATTGATGAAGACTGAAGACGCCGATGAAGGCGTTCGGGCGTTCATGGAAAAGCGAAAAGCGCAGTGGCGAAACAAGTGAAGAAGACGCGGAGATACGGGGGAAGGGAGACAGGGAGAAATCAACCTCTCTTGTCTCTGCGCATCCCCCCGTCTCCCCGTCTCCCCATTCATTCTTTTCTTCTCCCCGTTTCCCCGTCGCCCCGTCTACGCTTCTATAGTTTCCTGATCACTGTGATCGTCGCAGCGCTGGCTCTTAACTTCACTGCCGGCGCGCAACGTCGCAGTGGCGCTCACTCGACCGCTGCTCGCGACGTATTTACGGCCGCGGACAAGAGCACAGTCGAACGCGCGATGGGCACTGCGTGCGCAGAACGAATTCGCGATCCTCTCGGCAGCACGCCGATAGACGAGATGCAGGCGCGGCCTTCTCTGCCGGCGAGCAATGCTGATGCGGTCGCGGGCGCGCGGCGCGCCGAACGCTTGCTGCCCATTACGCGCCGGCTTGTGGCCGAAGCGATCGTGCAACTGTCAAAGGAGTACGACGTTTACGGAACTGTTTTGGCTCGCTCGCGTGTGAGTGCAGCCACCGCTCGCGTTCAGGCAGTCAAGCGCGTGCGGCCCGACGTCGACGCCCGGGACAACGCCTCGGTGCTCTTGCGAGATCCGCGCACCATCGACTTTGGCACGATTTTTCTGGCCGGGCTTAAGTCAGACGAAGCGATGATCAGTGTGCTCGCGCACGAACTCACACACGTTGCCAGCGGTCAATCCGATTCGCTGCGGCCGTTGTTCCGCGCGGTGGCGCATCGCGGCGCGACGCGTACCGGACTGCGAATTCAGGGCCAACGCGCTGAAGAGCTCGCCTGCGATCTGGTCGGACTGATGGCGGCGCGGCAGTACGCCAGGGAAGAGCCAAGCTGGGAACCCGAATCGCGCCGACTCGCGCGGGCGGTCGAGCATAACTGCGTTGACGATGACAGTTCCGACGAAGATCATTTGTCGCCGCGCAACACGATGCGCGCGCTGCTCTCGCTCGATCTCGATCTGGCACGCCTGCTGGCAGGCGCCAGGCCCAACGCGATCTTGCTGCCCTTGCCAAACAGGTCGGCGTTGACAGTCGCCGCCGTCGATTTCTAAGATCGGCGCAGATGCTCGCAACTTTGGTCACTGCCCGCGACGAAACTTCTCGTTCGGCAATTAATTCACCAGCCAACCCGGTTTTTAAGTCAGTGCCGCGCTTGATCGTGCTAACGATCGGCCTCGCTCTGCTGTTGTGCGGAACCTCATGTCGCAGCGACAGTGAAGCTCAACGCGTGCGGCCGCGGCAGTTGCGCGACGTGCCGGCGCAGCGCCTGGCATTCACCTTTGCTGCTGACGTCGATGCGCCTGCCAACGTCACCAGCGATGAAGCCAAATCGATCCCGGCGATTCAAAACGATTTCGATGTGCGCCGCAAAGATGAAGCAGTCGCCCTGCTGCGCACCGTCGCCTCGCCTGACGGCCAGCGCGCCCTGGCGCTTTACAGCGGACAGGATGAACCATCGACAACTTTTCACATCGACTTGTATTCGTCGGACGGCACTTTCATCAGAAACGTTAGCCCGCCTGAGCTGGCAGTCGTCTTTCAGGATTCAGTCGTCTGGTCCGCTGACGCCCGGCAGATTGCTTTCGTCGCTCGCAAAGCAGCGCAGTCGCAGGCCAGTCCCGCGCCCGAGGAAATCGAACCCGTGGCCCCGCTTAGTTCGCCTCTGCCGGCGCCGACTGCGATGCCTGCCTTCGCGCCGGTTGCGGCGTTTTCGACTGAACAGATTTACATTTGCGATCGCGATGGTTACGACCTGCATCCGCTGACGACGCGCGACGGGCTGATCTATTTCGCCCTGTCGTGGGCGCCGGACGGCCACGCGCTGTCGGCGCTCGCTTGCAAAGAAAGTGAATGGAACGCGCGCGAAAAGGAATTCAAGACACCCGCCGGACGGCCACGCTTGATTTCGGTCGACGGGCAAGAGCGCCTTTTGGATGACGAGTTGGCCCAGACGCCGCCAGTGTGGTCGCCAGACTCTGCGAAAGTAGCAACGGCCTTCGGCGTTGATATCGGAATTTACGATACCGCGGGAAAAGCGCCGACGCAGGCGCGCATCGTTTTGCGCGAGCGAATGATTACCGCTTCAGCGGCGTTTGACGAGAAGTCTGCGGCGAAGAACTCAGCGGGGACGAACCCTTCGCCGGTGGGGACGGTGCCGATTTCGTTCAATCCCATCGTGCGCATTGAATGGCCTGTGCCGGAAAAGCTGTACGTCCAGACTGGCTATCTTGATCTGCGCAATCTGCTGCCGACCTTTTCACGCTGGCATCTGTTGACGTTAAGCCCGCAGGCCGTGGTGCTGGGAAAATAGCCAAAGGCCTTTACCACAGCGGACACAAAGGAAGACTAAACAAATAAGTCACCAAATAGAGCGAGCAATAAATTCTTGCTGGTGTTAGTTCTTCTTAGTTCTTCTCAGTTCTTCCCCGTGTCCTCTGTGGTTAATGTTTCTTCCGGCCAAATCAGCGAAAGGACTTTTCCAATCACCCAGAGTCCGAGAGCAGTCGCCACCGTCAAAACGATCCAAAACTTCCAGTAGCTGGTGAACGTTTGCTCGAAGCCCGGCTGAACACTGTGCGCGAGATTCACGTTCAAGGCCGGCGAGGCCAAGAGACGCGCGGCTAGTTGCGTTATCAGATACCAACCGAATGCGAAGAGCCACGCGAGTCGATCCGTGCGCACGCGACTGAGGGCGATTAGTCCGACGATGATGCCGCCCACGTGCGCCTGCGTGGTGGAAAAATAAAAGCCGCCACTCACCAGCAGCACGTACTTAACCCAGACCACAAATCCCGGGATCGTCCAGATTGCGGCCGCGCGAATCGCTTCACGATGGCCCAACAACAATCCGACTCCCAGCAGAACATTGCCGGCGTTACACATCCACAGAAGGTTTCCCATTCCGCCGTAGCGCCAATAATGAAATGCCTGAATTAGGAAAAATATGATAGGAAGTACGCCGATCAATCGGAACCGTATCGACAGTCGGGCGGCCATGGGTCGAAAGAATATCACGAACGAATCGCGCGCCAAGCCAGCGACCCGACATGGCGATGTCCTGGTTTCATTTCTCAGCGTCTCTGTGGATTCTTTCTGCCGCTGTGGTGGAATTCCTGCTCAGCTATTTTCACCACAGCCACACCGTGCACGCATAGAGACGCGGAAGATTCAATTCGGACTCTCGAGCCGGTCAACTTCTGGACACACAGATCGAATTAAGCTAGATTAGGCGTTCCCCCTTTTACAAGTTGGCTTAGTTAAGCGCCGACCGAAGCAGATCGGCGTCCCGACTACGATAAATTCCGCTTCGACTTCGTTTCAGTTGAGGAGCACCCGAGCATCTCTATGACTGATGTATTCAAGTCAATTGCCCCAAACGCCGTAATCGATCGCGAATCGTTAGCAGCTATTGGAGAGTCGCGCTACCCTTTTGAAGCACTCGCCTCGAAAAAGCCACGTCCGCGAAAATCAGCACCACGATCAGCAAAGCGAAAAACAACCGGCGAACTCCGGCGCGGAAAGGTGCTGGTCGTTGACGATGTTCCGGATGTCACGGAGATGATTGGATTGTTGCTTAAGCACGCGGGCTACGACGTATCGACTGCGGACTCGGCAAAAGGAGCTCTGCGCCTGGCTCGCAGGCGTCATTACGATCTGATCATTTCAGATATCGGCATGCCGGAAATGAACGGCTATGAATTCGTGACCGAACTCCGAAAAGTAAACAGCTATGACCGCACGCCGATGATTGCCGTCACTGGATATTCCGAGTACGACGATCGAGGCCGCGCTGTAAGCGCCGGCTTTGACATTCACCTCACTAAACCAATTGAACCGGCGCAACTACTCGATCTAATGGATCGTTTGCTGACACAGTCAGAAACGAATCACTAGGGACGAGAGGCTGGAGGCTGGAGGCTGGAGGCTAGGAGTTAGAGATTAGAAGTCACCAGGTCGTAAGCCGGGTTCTAATTTCTAGCAGCGCATCTCGCTTCGTCGAATGTCCAGTTCTAACTTCTACCTGGAGGCTGGAGGTTAGAGGCTAGAGGTTAGAATTAAAGCCGGCTGTCAACTCATGGCTCCGCATCTCGCTTCGTCTAACCTTTAGTTCCAGCCTCTAGTCTCTAATCTCTAGCCTCTAACCTCTAACCTCTAACCTCTAGCCTCTAACCTCTAGTCTCTAGCCTCCAACCTCTAACCTCTAGCCTCTAGCCTCTAATCTCCAGCCTCTAGTCTCTAGCCTCCAACCTCTTTCCTATTGATTTGTTTTTTTCGTTCCGGCATTCTCTCTTCAGATGGAAGAGATGCAGGAAACAGCGCCGGGAATTGAATCGAACCGGCGCGGGCGTTTTCAGGCGTGGCTAAAATCCGAAGCAGCAACCCGCGCGACTGAGCTGACGATCGGAGCGCTGGCAATCGTCTTGGTATTCTGGCGGCTACAGTATTCCACTCACTCAATCTGCTGCGGAGACTTTGACGGCTATTACCACGTGAAGTGGGCGCGGCTGCTTTGGGAGAATTTCAAAGCCAAACATTTCTATCCGCCGGCCTTCATGTGGCTGCCGCTCACGACGCTCAATCCGCACGATTACGTCGATCATCATTACCTTTTTCACATTCTGCTGATTCCCTTCGCGGCGTTTCGCAACCCGCAAACCGGCGGGAAGATCGCAGCCATCGTCTTTGCCAGCCTCGCAGTCTTTGCCTGCTACTGGCTGATCGTTCGCTACGAAATTCGCTACCGGCTGCTCTGGTTGCTGGCGCTGCTGGCGTCGTCCGCGCCGTTTCTTTACCGGATGAACATGACCAAAGCGCCGCCGCTGGCGATCCTGTTTTTGATCGTCGGCACGTATTTGATGTTCGAAGGAAAACATCGATATTTGCTGCCGCTCGGTTTCGTCTTCGCGGCGACCTACGACATGTTCGTCTTGCTGGCGGTGGCCGCGATGATCTGGGTGGGAGTAATCGCGTGGACTGAAAGAAGATTTGAATGGCGGCCAATCGTCTTTGTCGCGCTGGGTTGCGCGTTAGGCTTGGTACTCAATCCGTACTTTCCGCACAACCTCTATCTGTTTTGGGAGCACGCGCGCGTGAAGATCACCGCCGTCGATTTCGCTACCAAAGTCGGCAACGAGTGGTACCCGTATGACACGCGTGAATTTCTAGCGAACTGCTTCGTCGCGCTGGTCGCGATGATCGTCGGCTTCATCGCTTTCGACGGCAGCGATCGCAAACGATCGCAGAAGCCGCTCTACTTCTTAGTGCTCGCGACTGCGCTGCTGGTGATGAATCTGCGCTGGAAACGCTTTGCCGAATACTTTCCGCCCTTCGCAGTTATCTTTGCCGGGTTCACGCTCGAGCAATTCTGGCGCGGCCGCGCTGTCTTTACGCATCTTCCTGAAGACGTACTCGAAGATCTGCAGCCGTTTCTCGATCGGCAAGAGCCCACGGACGTCGCCAAAGAGCACAAGCAGCAGGACGCTTGGCGCATCGTCAAGATCACTCTGGCGGCGTGCGGGCTCGGCCTGGTGTTTTTGGCTAACGTCTATCGCACCTCGCACGACATCAGCGACAGCGAGCCGCCGAATTACTACGCGCAGGGCGCAGCCTGGATGCGAGTCAACATTCCCGCGGGCCAGACCGTTTTCAATACCGACTGGGACGATTTTCCGCGACTCTTCTTTTTTGATTCGAGCCACGTTTATGTTTCGGGTTTGGATCCGACGTATCTGCTCGATAAAGATGCGAACCTGTCGAAACTCTACGAGAAGATAACCGTCGGCGACGAAGAAGATCCCGGCCCGCCGATCCGCGATCGCTTCGGCGCGCGCTGGGTCTTCACCGACAACACGGACGATCACGTGTCGTTTATTGATAACGCCATGAAGAGCGGCTGGTTCGATCGTGTCTATCGCGACGATGACTGCACGATCCTGCACCTGCGCGACACTAAGGGAGAGCCGCCTCCGGATGTCGATACCGATACGGACTCCGGCGGCGACACCGATGACAATGACAACTCGCCTTAGTTACGAAGGGCGGGATTACGAGATGTTCAGCACAAGCTTTCCAAACTGGGCGCGATCTTCCATTAACTCGTGAGCCTTGCGCGCGTCCGCCAAAGGCAGAGTTCGATCCACGACGGCGCGAAGCTGGCCAGACTCGATAAATCGCATCGCGGCCAGCAGATCGGATTTTGATCCCATCATCGATCCGAGGATCGTTAGGTGACGATAAAAGACGTGGCGCAGATCGGTCTTCGCATCAAATCCGCTGGTCGCGCCGCATGTAACTAAGCGTCCGCCCTTCTTCAGCGACAGAATCGATCCAGGCCATGTTGCTGCGCCGGTGTGTTCAAAGACCACGTCGACGCCACGACCACCTGTCAGTCGTTTCACTTCTTTCGACCAGTCGTCGGCTGTGTAGTTGATGGTTTCGTCAGCGCCGAGTTCACGCGCTTTCGCAAGCTTTTCATCTGAACTGGCCGTCGCGATGACCCGCGCACCAAGTAGCTTGGCGATCTGAATTCCCATCGAACCCACGCCGCTCCCCGCCGCGTGAACTAAAACATCTTCGCCGGGCTGCACTTTTGCTCGAGCTACTAGCATGTGCCACGCCGTCAACGTGACCAGCGGCAACGCTGCCGCTTCGCTCCAACTCAGATTTTTTGGTTTTGGAATTATGTTGCGGCCGGGAACGGCGACCAGCTCTGCGTATCCGCCATCGCGTCGATAGCCGATGATGTCGTACTCATCGCACATGTTGTCGCGACCGGCAAGGCACTCAGCGCAATGACCGCAAGAGACGCCGGGCTGGACCATCACTTCGTCGCCGATCTTTGTCCACGTCACAAGTTCGCCAACTTCGCGCACGACGCCGGCGATGTCATTGCCAAGAATGTGCGGCAGCGGAATCCTGATTCCCGGCAGGCCTTCGCGCACCCAAACGTCAAGATGATTCAGCGCGCACGCGCGCACTTCGATCAAAACTTCGTCTGCTTTGATCTGGGGATCGGCGACCTCAATGAGTTTGAGAACTTCAGGCGCGCCGTGTTGAGAGAAGATGACTGCCTTCATAAAAGCTTTCGAGTTCGCAAAGCGGACGCGTCGAAAATAGCTAGCAATTCAGTGCTGGATAGCGCGGGGATTTTAGAAATCAAAAGCCCGCGAAGCGGGCGACAGACAATTTGGCTCAACCTCTGCCGCCGCTGCGCGGACTTGAAACGGAATCTGTCGCTTCTAACCCAGCGATAAATCGCTGGGCTATTTTCAAGACGTCCGCTTCGCGGACTAATTATCGCGCTGCGTCGATGCCCTTTTTCACTTCATCGATCGCATCCTTGACGATGTCGAGCGCGCGACCACGATGGCCACCTTTGTCGCTCGTTGCCCGATCGAGATTGTTCCGGGCACTTTCGAGGGCCGCCAGCGCCGCTGTCATGTGTGGCTGATCGGGAGTGCCCGGCGCAGCATGATTGTGCCGTTGATCCCAGCGGATGCCCGCGTCGACTTCAGCGATCGCGTTATTGACCAAAGCGATCGCCCTCGCGCGGTGGCCGTGCTTGTCGGCTGTGGCCCTCTGCAGCTCTCGCTTGGCCGTCATCAAATCCGCGCGCGCGGCCCGCATGAACGGCTGGTCGGGCGTTGCGCTCGCGATGGCTGCCATCGCCAGCAGACTGAAAATTGCCAGTGCACCTCTTGCCTTCATGTTTACAACTCCTTTGGTGAAACGATCCGAAAAGCCGCGCTAAATTACTACAAAGCCGTCAAGCGAGACAATTATTTGCCTCCCTTTCAAGATTGCCTGCGTAACGCGCGCCCGGCGAAAACGGCAGTGAAGGCGCCGTGATCGACAGCGACCCGGCCATTCACGATCACATAAAGCATTCCGGTCGCGAGAAGCTCAGGTTGCTCATACGTCGCGCGGTCAGTCACAGCTTTTGGATCAAAGACGATCACGTCGGCGAAGTAGCCTTCGCGAATCAAGCCGCGATCAGGAATGCGAAACCACTGAGCGGTGACGGCGCTGCTGTTGCGAATCATGAAGGGGAGCGATATTAACTTTCGATCGAACACGTAGGTGCGAAGCTTTTTCGGAAAGGTGCCGTACTTTCGCGGATGGCCGGTCGATCCATCCGAACAAGTTACTACCAGCTTGTTTTTCATGAAGCGGTCGATGTCTGTCTCGCTCATGTTGAAAGAAGCGACGGCCGCGCCGCCGGCTTTGATGATTTCGAGCGCGGCCTCGACGGGCGTCCTGTTCATCGAGCGGGCAATTGCATCCAGGCGTTTGCCGACGAGAGACGAGTCGCGCGCTTGCGTAATCAATAAAGAGTCCGCGCCGCCGCGGCGTTTCAAATTCGCTTCCATTTCAGTAATCAGTCGCGGACGAATTTGAGGATCGTCGATGCGCTTCAGCAGTTCGGCACGTCCGCCGACTTCAGCCCAGCGCGGCACGAGCGAGGCCTGCAGGTTGGTGCCCGAAGCGTCGTAGGGATATTGGCACGCAAGAATCTCGATCTTGTTAGCGCGCGCTTTCTTCATCAAGTCGATTGCATTTTTGCTTTGACCCCAAACGTCCGGACCCAGTGCTTTGATGTGCGAGATGTGCACCGGAATTTTCGCTTCACGCCCGATGCGAATCGTTTCGTTGATAGCGCCCAGCAATCCAATTGTGTACGAACCTTCGTCACGCATGTGCGTGTCATAGACGCCGCCCTTGGCGGAAGCCACTTTCGCCAGTTCGATCACTTCCTCAGTTTTCGCATAACTCTGTGGCGCGTAATAGAGACCGGTTGACATGCCGAAGGCGCCATCGTCCATCGCGCGCGCGACCAGCGCTTTCATCTCTTCGAGCTGCGCGTCAGTCGGTTGCGCATCGGTGGCTCCGATCACGCGGCCCCGGATCGTGCCAAAGCCCGCGAGCAAAATCGCATTGGTCCCGATTCCCTGCTGGTCCCATTTCAGCAGCGTGTCGCCGACGTTCAATGCGCTTTCACCGTCGTTGCCGGTTATGACTGTCGTTACGCCTTGCATGAGGTAAGGCAGATTGCTTTTTCTCGCTTCGTCCGACAGATCACCAAGCGTGTGCGTGTGCGGATCGATGAAACCGGGAGCGACGATCATTCCCGCGGCATCAATAATGCGACTCGCGGTCAGGTGTTGCTTCGTCGCATTGCCAACGAACACGATCCGATCGCCTCGAATTCCCACATCGGCGGTCCGTGGTTTATTGCCCGAGCCATCGACGACTTTTCCATGAACGATCAGTACATCGAGCTGGGCGACAGCCGCGCTGGGCGTCACCCGCGAACAAATCAACCAGCAAAGAATCGCCGGCGGCAGAATGATAATCGCGAGGGTGCGAATCTTTTTGAGCATACGGCCGGGCAATTGTTGAGTTAATGACTCGATGTGTCAATCGATATGCTGAGGTAATAGTGTCCTGGTTTCATTTCTCTGTGTCTCCGTGGATTCTCTTTGCCTCTGTGGTGGAATTCTTACTGAGCTATTTTCACCACAAAGACACCGAGCACGCACTGGGACACAGAGAACCTCAAATTCGTCACTACCGCTGAGGTATATCTTTCGATCCGGCAATTATTTGGAACTGAAGCGCACACGATGAGTTACAATCCGTGCGTTCTTCTCTCCCTGAGGCCGACAGCCTGGCAGGCCTCCGATTCGGTCGTCATACAACCATTCAAAGGAGTCGCATATGACCCTGATTCGTCTTTCGAAGTGCGCCGCAATTCTGATCATGGCCGCGTCCGGCGCGGTCGTGGCCCAGGAGCGCTGGCAACGCTTGCCTCCACAGCGCGACGCTTATTTCTATGCGCCGCGGAACAAACTCGAGGAGCTCGAGTCGCGCCAATCCACTCTGCTAATCAAAGGCCGCACATGGGTCGCCACGCTGCGGCTTCAGGACGGCGTGGCCAGCGCCAGAGTTGAGGCCACAGAAATTCGCGATGCGGCCAATTCAGCGCGAGCCACGGGTGTGACAGTCACGATTACGACATCTAATCCGGACATTCGCTGCCTGATCGATTACGAAGAAATCGATCCGCTGATTAGAGCCTTCGATGCGATGGCCAAGACAGACGACTCGATCACCAAGCTGAGCAACTTCGAAGCGCACTATCGCACCCGCGCCGACTTTGAAATCATCGTCTTCAAGCAAACGAGTGGCGGCATTGCTGCGGCAATCGAAGGTGGTTTCTACGACCGCGCGCGCGTGTTTCTGACGCTGGAAGATTTCACGCGTCTGCGCTGGATGATCGTGCAGGCTAAAGAAAAGCTGGATGCCATTAATTAATCCGTGGCGGAAGAGCCTTCAAGTCGGGCTCAACCCATCCGGCTTTGGCTTTATCTGAAGCGAGTAATTCAGGCGAGTAATATTTGCGGATGTGATCCTTCTGATATTTTTCGATGAGGCGGTTCGCGGCCGCCGCCAGGTCATCTTCAGATCCCTTCGCAAAGTCAGAAACGATCCGCAGCCAGAATATCGTGATCGTCTCGTGATAACCAGTCTTGCCATAGGCCTCGGACAAACGGCGAATGCCCGAAGTCATTTTCTCAACCATTTCTGCGTAAGAAAGAGACGACGCGTACCAGAGGGCGACGGTCAGATGCTGATAGTGCCGGAAGTCTTCGGGACGAATCGCGCATGATTCGAAAGACTCGACCAGCGATCTGATCTCGTCACAGTTCTTAAAGTATTCAGTCATGTCCTTTCCTCCACGGTCTCGCAGACAAAATAAATGAGGCGGACCGATTAACGATCCGCCTCACTAATGAATTCATTTCGCGCCGCGCCGGCGCGAATTGCTGAGTTACTTAGCGTTGACGCGCACTGTCAGCCGCGATTTGTGACGCGCGGCGGCATTACGATGCAGGACGCCTTTCTGGACAGCCTTGTCGATTTCAGAAACCGTCTTCGGCAGCAACGTCGCGGCGTCTTTCCCGTCTTTTTCCAGGCTGCCGCGCAGGTCTTTCATGGCGGTTCGCAGCCGGCTGCGGTTTCCGCGATTGATTACGCGGCGTCGCTCGCTCTGGCGCACGCGTTTTTCTGCTGATTTATGATTGGGCATTCAAATCTCCAAATTTCTTTGATTGACAGCGCCACAGACGCGAATTTGTTGTGAGCGCGAAACTAGAAACTATAGGGACGCGCGCGACCAGTGTCAAGACAGCAACCAGGCCCGCGAAGTTGGGATCTCCTCTGTGTCTCTGTGCGTGCTCTGTGTCTCTGTGCGTGCTCTGTGTCTCTGTGCGTGCTCTGTGTCTCTGTGCCTGCTCTGTGTCTCTGTGGTGAAAATCGCTCAGCAAGAATTCCACCACAGAGGCACAGAGAATCCACAGAGACACAGAGAAATGAAACTGGGACACTGTCAAGGCCCGCCGAAACGGGCCTTCACCGGAATTGCTGTCTGGCCTTAGTCGTTTACTTGTAAAGAACGCAAAACGTTCTGAAACACGTTTTGATAGTTCGAATACTCGTTTTCCGGAGCCACCGCGATCATGTACAGCAGTTCACCGTTGCGCAGTTGCGTCGTGATGACGTTCACGATCTCGTTGCGGCCCGTTGCTTCATTGACGTTGCTCAGGCTAATCGACAGCGCGTTGCGGCCAGCGATGTAAGTGCGCTGATAGTTGCTGCGCGCTCGCAAATTTCCATTGCCCTGCTGCAAGCTATTTATGAGGTCGTTGGTCGACTGCTGCAAATTGCGGCTGCCGGCCTGGGCAATGCCAAAGTTCACGCCATGCGTATAAACCACTTGGCCATTCGATTGGCCGTACGCTCCTGACGGCGCGAACCAAACCGACTCGCCGCTGTCAGAAAGCTCTTGCCAGTTATCAGGCACGCTCACGCGAATAACGTTAAGCGCGGTGTAATTCCGATAACGTGAAGAAGGATAATCAACGCGACCGTTCGGATAATTTGGATAGCCCGTTCGATCACCATTCGGATAAGTGTCCCCCTGATTCGGATAGCGGCGGCCGCTGCGTTGAATCTCAGCCATGGTCTGCGCGCGCGGGTAGCCGCGCAGCCTTTCATTGATGGCGAGGAACTGTCGATTGTCGTGGGCCACGTTCGCCACGCGCAGCGACTGTGCTTCCTGATTGATCCGCGCATAACGATTCGCAGGGCTCGGGTGATCGCTCAAAAAGCCACCACCGCCGCCGCCCTGCCGCTCAATCGTCTGAAACATATTCGCGAGGTCGCGTGGATCGTAACCGGCATTCGCCATGATTCGCGCGCCGAGTAGATCCGCTTCAGTTTCGTATTCACGGCTGAACTTTAGAAAATAAACTCCGACCGAGCCTTGTGCGACCTGGCCCAATCCGGGGCCGCCCAGGATCGTGCCCGCGATTCCGGCAATGCCGGCGAGCAAACCATACTTCTGTGCCTTGGTCGCCTGCGCCGTTCCGTGGCGCAACGCAACGTGACTCAGCTCGTGGGCCATCACGCCGGCCATCTCGCCTTCGTTGCGCGCGGCCTGGATCATCCCGCGATTCACGTACATCGGTCCGCCCGGCAGTGCGAAAGCGTTGATGTCGCTGGCATTGATCACTTTGAAGTAGTAGCGAAACTCCGGATGCTGAAACTCAGAGGGGATCGCCGAGACCAGCCGTTGGCCCACCGACTCGACATAGCTCTGCACTTCCGAATCGCGCAACAGAGGAAACTGCTGCTCAGCTTCGGCGGCCGCTTGCCGGCCCAGCTTGACGTCGTCAGATGGTTTGTATTTGTTACTGTGGTAAGAAATCTGAGTCTGCGCCAGACTCGAAATCGGCAGCGCCACGATGGCTACGGCCAATAGCCACGCTGACAGTCTCGCGGAAATTCGATGGGTACTTCTGTTCATTTCTACTCCTTCTCGTTGCGTCCATTGTAGTTCCTTGGCGTTCGTGTCACCAGTCGGGTTTGCCTGCTCCTATTAATCAAATCCGGTGCCAGTCGCCGCCCTCATACTGCATCGCTCATGCCGTTTTGTGGCGAAGTTCTTGTGCGGCATCGGAATGCGTGTTTGCTGGCAAATCACTGGTTTTCGGGAAATTTGCTGATGAGCGAGACGCTCGGCCCACGCAGAAGCCACCGCTTCGATATCGTTCATCGCCAGACCGATTTCGTTCATTCTCCAAAAATTTTCGTTCCCCCCAGCTGAGAGCGAATGCTACTCTTATTTTGGCTCCTTTGGCCGCCGAATGCGATGAACGCACAAAGTCTGAATTGTCCAAATTGCGGCGCGGCCATCTCGTCCGATTCGCCACAATGTCAGTACTGCGAATCAAAGCTCGCAACCGTCGCGTGCCCTTCGTGCTTCGGCATGATGTTCCTCGGCAGCAAGCACTGTCCGCATTGTGGCGCAGTGGGCACCGGGCCATCGTCAGCCGCGCTATCGATCCTGAAGTGCCCGCGCTGCAAGATCGACATGTCGTCAATCACCCTCGGAGGTGAGGCGATGCGCGAATGCGAACATTGCAATGGTTTATGGCTGGATGTGCAAACCTTCGATCGGATTTGCGCAAGCCGGGAAGAACAATCGGCGCTGTTGGGCGGAGCTTCCGTCACGCCGCCAAGACATCTGGATTTGAATGGAGAGGAGCTGCGTGTCAGCTATGTTCCCTGTCCTCAATGCAAGCAACTGATGAACCGGATCAACTTTGCCCGATGCTCCGGCGTAATCGTGGATGTGTGCAAAGGTCACGGCACCTGGTTCGATGCTTCTGAGTTACGCGAGATAGTCGAGTTTGTTCGCGGCGGAGGATTGGATCTCGCGCGCCAGAAAGAGAAACGCGAGATTGAATTCGAGCGCCAGCAACTGCAGCAGGAGCAGTTAGCCGCGGCAAGTCTGGCTACGCGCAGGATTTCTTATTCCGAGGATGAAAGAGCCGTCGGGCTTTCAGCGGCGCGCGGACTGTTGACGTTTCTTATCGACTAACTGCTGGTGGCACGCCGAAGCGTCCATCTCAAAACCAGGAACTTGGGGCTCCCTAACGGTCAAACGATAATTCGTTCTTAACTTGTTGCCAGGTCGATCGCGCAAACCTGTTCTTCGCTACCGAGGCGAAAGCCGGTGGGTAGAGGCGCCTCAGCGTCAGGAAATTCTTGCCCGCCTGTGCGATGCGCCCATATCTCACCGCGCGAATCGATTGCCAACCAAGGTGCTCGATCATCCTCTCCGAAAAGCCGCGCCATAGCTTGCGCTGAGCGCGCCGCGTAAGCTCTGCCGCGCGCGGCAAACTCATCCACTGCCGGAATTGTTGGACACCGAACGTTACCATTCGATTGGCTTCGGATGTTCCCTGGCCGGAAGCGGGCGTTGACCGGCGCCAGATAACCACCGGCTCCTGGACGGCGGCGGCCGCATAGATTTCTGAAAGACGAACCCAGAGATCCCAGTCATCGGGACCGGCAACTCGATGATCGAGCAGGCCCACGGCCGACAAACATTTGCGGCGAAAGACAACGCTGCCACAAGGTATAAAATTGTGAGTCAAGAGTCGCCAGAAAATATCGCCTTCCGGGCACTCAAGTGGTCTCGGCATTTTTCGAAACGAGCCGTCGTGTCGTTCGACTATTGCCTGGCCATAAATGAACCCAGCGTCCGGCTGTCGATCCAGCATTTCGATTTGTCGATCCAAAGAACCCGGAAGACGCGCATCATCGTCATCGAGGAACGTCAGATAATCTCCCCGGCTAACCGCCAGGCCAATGTTGCGCGCGCCGGCGACGCCCTGATTGCGATCCACGCGCACGTAACGCAGCCCAGGAAATCGACGACAGACTTCTGCCGTAGTTTCATTCGACGCATCGTCGACCACGATCACTTCCAGATCTCTTCCGGCCAGAAAAGCGCTTTCGATCGCGCGCACTACTGCCGCCGGACGGTTGTAAGTGGTGATAATGACGCTGGCGCGTGGTCCATTCATCGAGCGCACTTCAGGAATCCAGCAATCCGAATATCTGTTCGTAACGCATGACTGCGGCCGGCGATGCCCTGTTAGCCGCCAACCGCGCCGCAAGTTTTTTGTAGGGGCCGCGACGAAATAGTCGAAACGGGGAAAGTCGCAGTGCAACCCAAACGTTTCTGAAGACGGGAAGCAGCTGTCGCTCGGAAACCAGACGGAACGCGCTCCACAAAAGCGTATCCGCAATTTGATCCGCCGTTCGATGACGGATTGCCCGGCGCTGGCCGGAGGTAAGCGCAGCCACCCGCGGCAGCTTCAGTAGCTTGCGCTGATGCCGCGCCAGCCGGCGCAGTTGTTTCGCGCGCGCCGACGATCCTTGCCCGGAATTCCAGGTCGGTTGCCGGTAGATACCCACCGGTTCCTGCGTCGTGATCACCGGAAAGAGCTCCGCGAGTCTCACCAGGATGTCCCAGTCATCGATCCCGATCGCGTTACGATCGAGCAAGCCGACGCGCAAGAGACATTCCTTTCTTATCAGCGCAGACAATCCCATCACCGGAAAATCGAGCTCCAGTATTTTCCAGAAGACGTCGCCACTTACCTCTCTGGGATACACGACTTCGCCGCTCAAATGGTAATTCTGATCAGCCATGAGCATGGCGCCACACGTAAAGCCGGCATTTTGGTTTTCATCGAGCAGTCGCGCTTGAAGATCAAGTGAACCCGGAAGGCGCACGTCATCATCGTCGAGAAAAGAGATGTATTCACCTTCGCTGTGCATCAGGCCGACATTGCGCGCGGCGGCAACACCCTGATTACGCTCGAGCCGCACATATTTTATGCCTGCCAGTTCGCTGCACACCTGAGCCGTCTCATCGTTCGACCCGTCGTCAACCACGATAACTTCAACGTCAGCGCCGGCCGCGAACGCGCTACACACAGCCTGAGGCAAAAGCCTGGGCCGCGAATGAGTTGGAATAATTACGCTGACGCGTGCCATTTAGTTAAGTCCGTCTGATGGGCCAGATTCATTTCTCTTCCACCATTTCGATTAGCGGCTCTTTGCCGTATCGATACTTGAAAGGCTTTTTGCAAACTAGCAATCCGAAGGTTCGCTGAATTGCGGGAATTAGGCAAATTATACTAGATTCATCACGAACCGCACGAGGTCGAGCTAGACGCTCCCCGCGTTGGAACAGACTACCCTAATCCAAAATGCCTTCAATGCCCGCGAACCTTTTGCAGCCGTTTCCAGAGCATCCTCTTGCTCACGCTCTGCTCGACGGCAAACGAGGTCTGGAAATTGGCGCCGCTTCTCACAATCCGTTTGGCCTCAACACGCGCAACGTAGACGCTCCTGATGACCACGATCACTACACGGCTGAAAGTCAGCGCCTGTTCGGCTGCGAGGCGGCGCCGGTGGATATCTGGGCGTACGCCTGGGACATACCGGTCCCGGATCGCAGTGAAGATTTCATACTGTCGAGCCACGTCGTCGAGCACCTTCCGGATGTCATCAGCGCGTTTCAGGAGTGGAACCGGGTTACCAAAGATTCAGGACTTGTTTTCATGGTCGTCCCGCTGAAAGAAGCCCTGCCCGAAGACGTCCCTCGCGAACTAACGCCGCTGGCGCATTTTATTGAGGACTATGAGCTCCGCAGAGATATCGACAGCCATCCCATCGAAAGTGTGCCGGGTGGTCGAATGGGTCACTATCACACCTTCGAACCAGAGTCGATTCTTCAAATCGTCGACTACATGCGCCGCCAGAACCTTTGTGACTGGCAGTTAATTGCGCGTGAAGATATCGACACGAAAGTCGGGAACGGCTTCACGCTGGTTTTTCAGGTAAGACATTCAGTTGCAGAGCTACCCGCATCGGTTTCGGTAACACGGGACGGCGCAACTGGATATCGCGCGGACGCGAATCAAGTATCGCAAGCACCCGCTTTGAGCTCACGCGCCCAGGATCAGATACAAAAGCTGGCAGCCCGCCTGAGCGCGCAAGAGCGTTTTTCTCGAATCGAGTTGCAGCGCCTCGAGAGCGATGTCGCAGAACAGCGACGAACAATCGGGCAATATCAACAAGCGATCGCCGACTTGCTGTCCAGCGAAACATATTCTTTGAGCGCTCTGCTTTGGCGAATGCGCGCCAACTTTATTCCCCGCAATAGCCGCCGCGAAGTCTTCTTAAAACGCATCCTGCGCATGCTGGCGCCGGCCAGGAATATCTACGGCGCCTGGATCATTGAGAACGAGCCCTCACCGGCTGAATTAGATCAACAGCGCCGCGCCGCCGCGGATTTTCCGTACCGGCCGCTCATCAGCATCCTGACGCCGGCGCATGAAACTCCGCCCGAGTATTTACGAGCAATGATCGAATCAGTCGCCGCTCAAAGTTACGAGAACTGGGAACTTTGCATCGTCGACAGCGGCTCGCGCAGCTCCAAAAGCCGCGACATCCTGACTGAATATGTGACGCGCGATCGCCGAATTCGAGCCGCGTTTCTGCCAGAGAATCGGGGCATTTCCGGAAACTCAAACGCGGCGCTGGAAATTGCGCGCGGTGAATTCATCGCACTGCTGGACCATGACGATCTGCTGGCCCCGTCGGCCTTGTTTGAAGTCGCGAAGATCCTAAACTCAGACAATTCCGTAGATTTTATCTATTCGGATCGCGACTTGATCACCGAAGACGGCAAGCTGCGTTACGAACCTTTTTTCAAACCGGGCTGGTCACCCGAGATTCTGTTGTCGGCAAACTACCTCGTGCATCTGGCGGTGATTCGTACCGAGCTCGCCAGGGCCATCGGCGGATTTGATACCTCGACGGACGGCGCGCAGGATTGGGATTTCTTTCTGCGCCTGACTGAACGCACTCATCGCATCGTTCATATTCCGAAGATTCTTTATCACTGGAGATGCTGGCAGAATTCCACGGCCCGAAGCATGTTTTCGAAACCATACGCGCGGGATATCCAAAAACGCGTCGTGAAAGAACATCTCGAGAGAGAAGGACTTGCCTCAAGCGTCGACGTGCTGCCTAACGGCATTCTGCGCGCGCGCTGGCGCATCCCTCCGGCCAACCGGTGTTCAATCTCAATTATTGTGACCGCGGAGCCGGGCCGCTCGATCGATTCACGCTTGCTAGACGCCTTGAATAAAGTTTCGTCTGAACGAGTTGAGATTCTGATCAGCACCGACGAATCAAACCTAAAGCGCAACCGGGATATCAGCGAATCCGGATTCCGACCCATCCCCAGCAATGCAGGAGGCAACCTCGCGCAGGCGGCAAACCGGGCAGCTCGTGAAGCGTGCGGCGATACGCTCCTCTTCCTCGACGGAAGCCTTTACCCTGTCGCTCCCGACTGGATGACTGAACTTCGTCAATGGTTCGAACGCCCGGGGATCGGCATAGTCGGAGCCAAGATATTGAACGCTGATGAGACGGTCGCACATGCCGGCGTGATTCTGGATTCAGAAGGCAAACCATCGTCGATATTCGGGATGAAATCGACGACCTATCTCGGATTGTATGGCGTGACGGACTGGTATCGTAATTTTCTTGCCGTCAGCACTGACTGTCTGATGATTCGAACGCCACTCTTCCGCAGCATATGCGGATTCAATGAAGCGACGGCGAATTATGGCCTCGAATTGTGCCTGCGCGCACAGCAGGCCGGGTTCAGGGCGGTCTACACGCCGTTCGCTGTCTTCAAGTATTCTCACGGTAAGCCGCATGAGATCGATTGGGACGAGTTTAGTTTTCCTCGCGGACCGAACGGCGGTGGATTTCACGATCCTTACTACAATCCAAATCTTGGCTTGCACCTAACTGCTCATAACAACAAATGACTGCGCTCAGGAAATTTTTCGAGGCGGCGGGCCAGTTACCTTCCCCCGTGGTGGTGGAACTTGGCACTCGCCGCGTCGACGGAAACCCGCCCAGCCGGCGTGACCACTGGATTCCGCACGCCGCGAAATTTATCGGCGTAGATTTTCTGGCGGGAGAAGACGTCGATGTGGTGGCGGACCTTCATCGCCTTTCGACGGCCCTCGGCAGCGAGTCATGCGACGTCATTATTAGTTGTTCGACGTTCGAACATGTTAAGTATCCCCACCTGGCCGCGCACGAAGTGATGCGCACATTGCGAGTCGGCGGTCTGGTATTTATTCAAACCCATCAGACGTTTCCGCTGCACGCTTTTCCTCATGACTACTTTCGCTTTACGCGCGAGGGACTGGCGGGTTTGTTCGGCACCAAAATGGGATTCGAGGTGTTGGAGACTGAGTATCAATTCCCCGCAGAAATTCATTCGCTCGACAGTCCCGACGTCAAAAACGCGGAGAGTTTTTTGAACGTTGTGTTGCTGGGACGAAAAGTTCAGCGCACGCCGGAAGGCTATTTCTACGAATTCGATTGAACATCAAGGCGGCGAGTCGCGGGCCTGCGTCAGCTCCTGGTAAAAGGAAGCATGAAGACGCTTCGCCTCTTCGAGGGTTAACACCATAGATCCCGGCCACGGATAAATTGTGGGACAGCGCGCATCCGTCGTCGGCGCAGAGAACGAGCCCTCGCGATAGTATTTTCCGACGCAGTTTCTGCCTTCGATCTTGTCGGCGTAAAGCTTCTGATAGTTGGCCGTGGTCCAGTCATCGCTGAAGCTGATCGCACAGAACAAAAATAAAAAAGCCAACGCGGCAGCCTTCAGCCTGGGTCGGTGGCCCAAAGCAAAGCCGATAACAATTCCGGACAACAGAATGAGAGGCATGCCGTGCTCGCCGTAATACGGAAATTTTGCGCTCCAGAGTCCGTATTCGGCTCGACTGAGACTTATCAGCGCGAGGTCGGCCAGCAACGCTGCGATAAGCGCGACCGAAGCCCATTGTCCCGCGCTCAACTTCGATCGCCGCTTGCATAGCAGAATGGCCACGGGCACAACCAAAAAAAGCAAACAGGCCGCGCCCAGAAGTGACGATGTCTGTTGGATGCCGAAGCTGAAACTAATTAGATTTAGGAAAAACTCCCAAAACTTCCAGCGGTGCGGCCACACCCACGGCAAGCGGGCCGGCGTGCGATGCCAGCCGGCGAACCATATCGCCAACGCAGTTCCCAGCACGGTAGCTATGACGGAAAGTTGGAGAACCTCGCGCCGGCGCAACCGCGGCTCCTCGGCCCGATGCGCCCGTCGCAACTTGAAAACAGTTAGAAAGACGAACACGACAACGGTGGTGGCGATGCCTGAAGCAAAGGAATACATGGAAAAGACTGCCGCCACGCAACCGAGCACGACCATTTTCCAAGTCTGAGATTCATGAAAGAAAGAAAATGCGGACAGCAAGAAACCAAGCAGCCAAAAGTGAACTGCCACCTCGTAAGCCATGCCGTGATTGAGCCAAATAATCGGACTAAACAAGAAGAGTGAAAGAGCCACGTTTAGCCAGCGCGGGACCTGGGAGCTCAGACGCGATACGTACCAGCACAGGAAAGAGACACAAGCCGCATAGATCAGAAAATTTATGACCAGCTGCTCTTTGATATTCCATCCGTTGACATGGTAAAGCGTCCACGCAAGCAGCTTGGTGGTTGTCGTTCGGTGGTCGTTGGCCTGTTCGTAAAGCCAGGACCAATCGAGCGAAGCCGGATGGTTGTTCGTGAACATCGCCCAATCATCCCAGTAAGGAATGTTGACCGCGTACTTTTGCACGATGTACAGGTGATAGACGGCGGTGAAAACAAACACCGTGAGCAGAGAGAAATATGCGACGCGATTCCACGTCTCGGCATGAATCGAGATCAGACGCCGCCTCAGAGGTGAAACATCAGGCATGTCTATTGTGGGCGAATCTTTACCGTCGCTACTTTTCCACGTATCCTTCGCATCGATAACATTTTAATTCATGCAAAGCTCGCGATGGTCCTGGACTTAGCTAACCCCAACACACAACCAAACGAACAGGCTCAGTCCCGGGCGGACGAACCAACGTTTTTCCGGACCGCCGAGTCAGCAGTCGAGCACCTGGCTTCCGTTCATCACTGCGCTTTAGAAATCGTGCGAGACGCGTGCGCTATCGACGGGTTTCTGACAAAGCAGCTGACCTTAACACAAGCGGCCAACCTGGCGTGTATGAGTGAAGGAGAATTCGTAGCCAGCCTGGACCGGCGTGGTGTTCGGCGATCTGCCACTGGCGCAACCGAACTTGCGGAGCGGGCCACGGGGCGACCTGATGTCTCGGTGGTGCTGCCGGTATTTAACGAGCACGAAAATCTGGAAGAATTGTGTGAACGTCTGATAAGCGCACTGGCGGGCGCCGGAGCCGATTATGAATTGGTTTTCGTCGACGATGGATCCACTGACGCCTCTGCAGATGTGATCCGGCAACTCGCGCGGCGCTACGGTGGGATCACTCTGATCGAGCTTTCCCGAAACTTCGGCCATCAGGCGGCAATCACAGCGGGTATGAAGCATGCCGCGGGGCAGGCGATCATTCTTATGGACAGCGATCTTCAGGATCCGCCGGAGGTTCTTCCCGAAATGCTCGACGCCTGGCGTCAAGGCACTGACGTGGCATTCGCTGTTCGTCGCAAACGCCACGAAGGTACCTCCAAGCGCGCCGCATCGTTTGTGTTCTATCGCCTGCTCAGGTTTGTCGCGAACGTCGACGTTCCTCTCGACAGCGGTGACTTCTGTCTCATGGATCGAAAGGTGGTCCAGCATTTGAATTCGCTGCCCGAACGAAACCGCTTTCTGCGTGGGTTGCGTGCCTGGGTTGGATTTACGCAGGCGCCTGTTTATTACGAGCGGCATCCCCGCCGCGCGGGCGTGCCAAAATATCGTTTCCGCACCCTGGTGAAACTCGCGCTCGACGGTTTGTTGTCTTTCTCAACCGTCCCACTCCGGCTGGCAATCTATCTCGGTTTTCTTGTCTGCGTTGGAGGAGTCGGCTATCTCGCCTTCGCTGTGATTTCTCATTTCGTGAACCAGCGCGTCCCCGTCGGTTGGACTTCGACCGTCGCCTTAATTCTATTGCTCGGCGGGACGCAGCTGCTGGTCCTCGGGGTGCTGGGCGAGTACGTTGCCAGGATTTACGACGAGAGCAAGAAACGACCGAGTTACATTATCAAGTCATTCTCGCCTGCATCACCCGCGGCACAATGAGCGGCAGGGTGGAATCGATATCGAAGCCGCGACCGCACTCGTTCATTGAAGAATGGTACGAGCTCGGGGATGAATCGCATTTCTGGTTTCAGTGGCGCTTCGCGGCCGCCAGGCAATTTCTAAAATCCGCGCGATTACCTCTCGACGAACCGCTGCGAGCCCTGGAAGTCGGCTGTGGCACCGGCGTGCTGCGTACCCAATTTGAGAGGGAAACGAATTGGACCGTCGATGCGACCGATCTCAATTACGGCGCGCTCAGCAAAGTCACCCCCGGACGTGGGCGGGTGATGTATTACGACGTCACTGAGCAAATCAAAGAGTTCAGAGAGGTCTATGACGTTGCCATTCTGTTTGACGTGCTCGAGCATGTGCGCGATCCAATTCATTTTCTGCAGGCCATCGCCGCGCACTTGAAGCCCAACGGCGTCCTGATTGTGAACGTGCCGGCTCTGCCCTCCATGTTTGGCAAATACGATGAAGCGGCGGGGCACTTGCGAAGATATAAAAAGAGCACTCTTCACTTTACCTTGAGCGAAAGTCGTTTCAGGGTGATGGCGCTCTGCTATTGGGGCATGGCGTTAGTCCCTGTGCTGCTGGCGCGAAAGTGGTGGCATAAACTTGCCCGGAAGCAATCGGAGGCGCAGGTAATACGTTCGGGTTTTCACAGCGCCCCTGCTATGAACGGATGGCTGCAGCGCGTCGGAAGAATCGAGACGTCTCTGCTTTCATGCCCGCCGGCCGGATCTTCTTTATTAGCGCTGGCGAGGAAGACTTAGGTTTTGGTGGAGCCGAGGGGGATCGAACCCCTGACCTCTTGAATGCCATTCAAGCGCTCTCCCAGCTGAGCTACGGCCCCGTATCTTGATCGGCCTGCGGCCGTTTCAGTGCGAGCAATGATAGAGGAGATGCCAGCGAGATTCAACGCGTCTGTGGCGCAAATCGAGATTGTAATCGCAGCCGGCAACCCGTTTGACGATTTGAGGAACTAACGATAGTCTGCTGCTGTCGCTGAAGGCGGCGCTGAAAAATGCACGCTCAACCAAACAGCTATCGCTACTATTACCGTTCCTCCTCCGCAGGGCGGACGGTCAGGCGACGGGCTGTCGCGAGTTGAGCTAACTCGAAGACAAATTTCCAAGCCGGCCATCGGTCCCGAAGGATCGGTGGCCGGTTTTATTTTTTTTGGTGGGAGAAAAAATCGATGCCTGGATCGCCATTACTTTCCGATCACGTCGACGCGCGCATGGTCGCCAGCGATTCTGCCGGCGCCCTTGCCGATCGAAACACGATAGTGCAGCTCAATCCGGATCATCCCGGCTTTCGCGACGCTGAATATCGCGCGCGGCGAAATCAGATTGCTCAACTGGCGATGAAATATCGTCCCGGCGATTCGATTCCCGATGCGCCTTACACTCCCGACGAACATCGCGTGTGGAAAACGATTTGGCAGGCGCTGCGGCCGGCTCATCAGAAGCATGCGTGCGGCGAGTATATCGAAGCGCTCAAGCGTCTGAATTTTTCAGACGATCGCATTCCGCAGTTGCGTGAAGTCAACCAGAAGGTGAAAGCCATCAGCGGTTTTCGCCTCGAACCGGTTGCCGGGCTGGTTCAGCCGCGCGTCTTTCTCGAGAGCCTGGCCGATGGAGTCTTTCTTTGCACGCAATACATCCGGCATCACTCGACGCCGCTCTATACGCCCGAACCCGACGTCGTGCACGAAATTGTCGGTCACGGCGTTACCCTGGCGTGCCCGCAGTTGGCCGAACTAAACCGTTTGTTCGGTCAAGCCGTGAAGCGCACGACGTCCGCCGATGCGCTCGAACGATTGTCGCGCGTATATTGGTTCACAATCGAGTTCGGCGTGCTGCGCGAAAATGGATCCGTGAAGGCTTATGGCACCGGCTTGCTGTCGTCAGCGGGAGAGCTTGAAGAGATGCGCGACGCCGGATTGCAGGATTTCGATCTGGAAGCGGCGTCGGCGGCAAATTATGATCCGACGCACTTTCAGCCGATCCTTTTCTGTGCTGATTCGTTCGCCGAAATGTATCGAACCCTGCGGGACTTTCTGACCAGCTGGTAGCGTTTGGCCCGCGACGAAGATAGAATCCGTGGCGTACTACCTTCATGGCTGACAAAGCAAACGAATTCGATATCGCCACGCAGCTTGTTCACACAGGCGAACGCGAAGCAGCGCCCCAGGGCCGCCCCACGTCCCAGCCAATTTATGCATCGGCGACCTACACCTACGAATCGATGGATGACATCGATAAAGTTTTCGCCGGCGAGATCAAGGATTTCATCTACACGCGTTACGGCAATCCCACCGTCGCGGCGCTTCAGCAGGTAATGCAGACGATCGAAGCTGGCGTAACGGCGTGCGCATTTTCGTCAGGGATGGCGGCGCTTCACGCGGCATTGCTCGCGTGTGACTTGAAACCCGGCGCGACTGTTTTAGCTTCGCAGGATCTTTACGGAGCCACCACTAACTTGGTGGCGGAGATTTTCGGCGCTTTCGACGTCAAGACCGTCACGGCGGATTTCAGCAGGCTCGACGAAGTTCGCGCGACGGCGCGCGCCGCTAAGCCCAAAGTCTTTTTGGCAGAGACAATCTCAAATCCGCTTTTGAAAGTTTGCGACATCCAGGCTTGCGCCGAAATTGCCGGTGAGATTGGCGCGCGCCTGATCATCGACAACACCTTCGCATCTCCTTATCTTTGTCAGCCGCTGCGATACGGCGCGGATATAGTTGTCCACAGCGCCACAAAATTTCTGGGCGGGCACGGTGATGCCATGGCCGGCATCGCCATCTCGCGGCATGAGCGCGACGGGGATCGCCTGGAGCGCGTGATGAAGCTGGTTGGCGGCGCGCTCAGTCCCTGGGAAGCGCACGAGATTCTGCGCGGCGCAAAGACACTCGCGGTGAGGATGGAACGGCATTGCGAAAACGCGCAGGCGCTGGCTAAACATCTCGCGAAGCATCCGAGCGTCGGCCGCGTGTACTTTCCCGCTCTTGCTGAAGCGGATCAGCAGTCGATCGCGAAGCGAATGTTGCGCGAAAATTGTTTCGGCGCGCTGGTCTCGATCGAGTTGAAAGACAATTCGCGCTCAGCCGCGTTTCGTTTTATGGACGCGCTGAACCTTTGCGTTAGAGCCACAAGTCTGGGCGACGTCTTTACCAGTGTGCTGCATCCCGCGACTGCATCGCATCGCGAACTTTCGCCCGAACGCCGCCGCGGGTTGGGAATCAGTGACGGCCTGGTTCGTATTTCTGTCGGCATTGAGAACGTGCGAGATATCATCGCCGACATCGAACAAGCGCTCGCCCGCACGGAATCCCGGCAAGCCGGAACGGCGAGCAAATAGTTTTCTTAAATAATAAAAACGGGGAATCAAACATGGACGAAATCACCGCAACCGAACTAAAACAGCGCCTGGATCGAGGCGACGACATCCAGATCATCGACGTGCGCGAGCCGGACGAGTTTGAAATTGGCAGGATTCCGGATTCGAAGTTGATTCCGCTGGCGCAGGTCCTGAATCGCGCGAGCGAAATCGATCCCGAACGCGAGACGGTCGTGCATTGCAAGATGGGTGGCCGCAGCGCCAGGGCGATCGAAGCATTACAGCGTTCCGGCTTTCAGGGCCACCTGATGAATCTCAAAGGCGGGATCACGGCATGGTCTAACGAAGTCGATCCCAGCGTGCCGAAATACTAATCTGAGCACAAGTATTGCCGCGCGATCTAGAAACGTGAGGCCTCACGGAGTGGATAGAAGCGGATAGTCAGGCCGCCACTACCGAGTTCACGCACGATCTCCAATGTCTTCGATCCTGCGATGATTCCCTGGGTTATGGTGCCGGGCTTGCGCGGATAGAACTTCAGAAAATGATTCTTGGCCGCTTCAACTCCAACTGTGAACTCCCAGATTTCCAGATCGATTGCTAAAGTGGCAGGTGTTCAACTCGGCCAATCCATTCTTCCGGGTCACTGGATTTTGCGATTATTTCAAGGTCAGCGACGCATTCACCAATCGTCACGTTGAGTTGGTGAGAGTAGAGAATCCCAGAAAATGATTCGCCTCGTTGATGGCGGCGAGCTGCTTCTTTCAAAAAACCTTTGTCCTGAGTGAAAAGCAACCGGTTCAGCGCGGTAGCGCGATCCATTAATTGCGGGTCTTCAAACTCAGCAGCTCCATCTTCCTGCGCTCGAAGCACATCAACATTACGAAGTCGCAATGCGTCAGCGATCGCGATTGGCACGTGAACATCAAAGTACAGACGAACGCTCACGCTTTAGCTCTCGTAGTCTTTGCCGAAGAGGTGAGTCTGGCTGACGAGCCGCAAGTTCATTCACTTCCTGCCAGTCTTTTTCGATCTGAGCATCGATGTCATCTTGATGTTCGTAGTAATACGCCAGCGCGGCATGAATCTGAGCCATTGAAAGCTGCGGATGTTGGCGGTGCATTTCTTCCGGACTCCAGCCGTAGGCCATCTTGTCGAGAACGACCTCAACGACTTTCGTATTGGCGCCCGCGATCCAAGCGACACCCCGATCGTCGATTTCGATTAAAGAGTTGAGTACGGCTACCATGCTTCTATTCTCGTCCTCTAAATTATCATGATCGATGCGCAGCTGGGTAGGGACGATCATCGATCAGCAGAGCGTTTGCGCAACGCCTTTTTTTTCGCTTTCTCGAAATAATTGCGCGACTTTGAGAGCAGTCGCCTGGCCCAGAGAAATTCCGTCGCCAGGATCGCCAGTCCCAAAGGAATTACGATGATGGCCGGCCCCGGCAAAACAATCATCGCTATTCCAATCAACAAGACTGTGAAGCCGATGACCGCTACGATCACGCGGCGCAGCCAGCTGATGTTCGGCAGCCAACGCAGAGACAAAAATCGCGAGACGCGTGAGGGCGTGTCCATATCGTTCATTCCCTCTTTTTGCTCTGACATGTCTTCGCTTTCCCAAATGGCATCCTTCTGACCCGGCTTTGTGACGACGATCACGCCGGTTCTCACCTCGGCATTTCCACTGCTGCGCTGTCCGCCGTCTCAGTGTATGATTGGATGCCCGAACACCCCTGCGAGGTAAAGATATCGTGACTGAAGCGACCTTGGAAATCTCAGACCCCGAGACCGAAACACCCGCCCACGAACAACATAAATGGGTTTACCTTTTCGAAGAAGGCAATGGCGATAACAAGTCGCTGTTCGGCGGGAAAGGCGCCGGCCTCTGCGAGATGACGCGCGCCGGACTGCCCGTGCCGCCAGGACTTATCGTCACGACCGAAGCCTGCAACGCGTACTACGACAACAACAAACAGTTTCCCGAAACCATGTGGGACCAGGTGGTCCAGGCGCTCAGCGAAATTGAAAAGAAGGTCGGCAAGAAGTTCGGCGATCCGAAGAACCCCCTGCTCGTATCAGTGCGATCAGGCGCGGCTTTTTCGATGCCGGGGATGATGGATACCGTTTTGAATCTCGGCCTCAACGAAGACACCGTTCAAGGCCTGGCAGAACAGACCGGCGATCTGAGATTCGCGCTCGATGCTTATCGCCGCTTCGCTTCGCTGTTCGGAGAGATTGTTATCGGTGTCGCTCATGAAAAGTTCGAGCGCGTGATGGATCGCTTCAAAGCTCAAACCAAAGGCGGCAAGGACACCGATCTGAAGCCAGCCGAACTGCGCGGCATCATCGCGGCCGAGAAAGAAATTATTCTGGCTGAGCAGCACGCAATTCCCGACGACCCTTACGAGCAACTTCGCGTGGCCATCGCCGCCGTTTTCAATTCGTGGATGGGCCGGCGCGCGATCGACTATCGACGCATCAATCGCATTCCCGAAAATCTGGGGACCGCGGTGAACGTGCAGGCGATGGTCTTCGGCAACATGGGCGCCAACAGCGGAACCGGCGTCGCTTTCACGCGTAATCCTTCGACCGGCAAGAAAGAACTGTACGGCGAGTACCTTCTGAACGCGCAGGGTGAAGACGTGGTCGCCGGCACGCGAACGCCGCATCCGATTAGCCAGCTCAAAAAAGAACTGCCGAAAGTTTACGAGCAGTTCAACGCGATTACGCAGCTGCTCGAGAAGCATTATCGCGACATGCAGGATTGCGAGTTCACGATCGAGCGCGGCAAACTTTGGATGCTGCAAACGCGGACCGGCAAACGCACCGGCGCGGCGGCGGTGCGCATCGCGGTCGATATGGCCAGCGAAAAATTAATCGATCGCGCGACTGCCGTGCAGCGCGTCACGCCCGAGCAACTCGATCAGTTGCTGCACCCGACCGTCGATCCAAAGACCGACGCGGAAGTTTTGGCGACCGGCCTGCCGGCGAGTCCCGGCGCCGCGCAGGGACAAGTCGTCTTCAGTCCTGACGAAGCCGACGAAATGGCTAAAGAAGGCCATAAGGTCGTGCTGGTGCGCGTCGAAACCAGCCCCGACGATTTTCATGGCATGGTCGCGGCCCAGGCAATCGTGACAGCGCGCGGCGGCATGACCAGCCACGCCGCAGTCGTTGCGCGCGGCATGGGCAAGACCTGCGTCAGTGGCGCGTCCGCGATTGAAGTCGATTACAGCCAGCAACAGTTCAGCGTCGACGGCCAGGTGATCACTAAAGGTGAATGGATCACGGTCGACGGATCGACGGGCCGAGTTTTTCTCGGAAAGGTACCGACGATTCAACCGCAGCTCGGGTCCGATTTTCATGAATTGATGAAGTGGGCTGACAAGTTTCGCAAGCTCGGCGTGCGCGCGAATGGCGACACCCCGCTGGACGCCAAGACTGCGCGCGGGTTTGGAGCCGAAGGCATCGGCCTCTGTCGCACCGAACACATGTTCTTTGGCGATCAGCGCCTGGCCGCGATGCGCGAAATGATCCTGGCCGACGGCGTGGGCGCGCGGGAAAAGGCTTTGGAGAAATTGCTGCCCTTGCAGCGCGGTGATTTCATCGGCATCTTTCGCGAGATGGCCGGTTTCCCGGTGACCATCCGGCTGCTCGATCCGCCGCTTCACGAGTTTCTGCCGAATGTCGATGAGCTTTTGAGCGAACTGGCCGAGCTGAAAATGGCTCTGAAGCAAGCCAGGACGATGGTCGAGATGGACCATCTGCTCGACGAGATCGACGAGAAGCGAAACCTGCTGAATCACGTAAATAAAATTCGCGAGGCGAATCCCATGCTCGGATTTCGCGGATGCCGTCTCGGCTTGTTATATCCCGAAGTCACCAGGATGCAGTGTCGCGCGATCTTCGAAGCCGCCTGCCAGGTCAAAGGCGAGCGCAAGCAGTGCGAGTTGGAAATTATGGTGCCGCTTGTTTCGGTTAATGAAGAACTACGGCAACAGGCTGAGCTGATTCACGAAGTCGCGCGCGAAGTCATGGGAGAGCACGGCTTGAAGATCGATTACATGATCGGAACGATGATCGAGCTGCCGCGCGCCGCTCTGACGGCCCATAAGATCGCGCAGCACGCGTCGTTCTTCTCGTTCGGCACAAACGATCTGACGCAGACAACCTTCGGCTTGAGCCGCGACGATTCCGGCCGCTTCCTTCCCAGCTACGTCGATCGAAAGATTCTTTCCGACGATCCGTTTCAGGTGCTCGACACGGAAGGCGTGGGCGAGTTGGTGCGCCTGGGCGTCGAGCGTGGCCGGAGCGTTAAGCCGGATCTGAAAGTCGGCATCTGTGGCGAGCACGGCGGCGACCCGCGCTCGATCGCTTTCTGCCACGAGATTGGATTGAATTACGTGAGCTGTTCGCCGTATCGGGTTCCCGTGGCGCGGCTGGCCGCGGCGCAGGCTGCTTTGGAAGCAGAAGCGCGAGCCGAAGCGGCGGAAACCAATAAAGAAGTCGCCCGGCAAGCTGCGTAACAAAGACGCCCAACTAAACGGTCATCGACATGCGCATTGCATCCCTGGTTCTCTGCTTAACCATTGTTTGTCTGCTGATGGACATGACGCCGCCGACATCTTCGCAAACATCTTCTCCCAAGCCGCCTGAATCAGTCTATCTCCTCAAACCCGCGCGCATTTTCGATGGAGAGTCGGCTCAACTCCACACCGGTTGGGTCGTGCTAGTGCGCGGCGAAAAGATCGAAGCGGTTGGATCTGCAAGCGAAGTCAAAGCCCCGGCTGACGCGAAAGTAATCGAGCTACCGGGCATGACCTTGATGCCGGGATTGATCGATGCTCACTCTCATATCCTGCTGCATCCGTACAGCGAAACTGTCTGGAACGATCAGGTAGCGCGCGAACCTTTGAGCCTGCGCGTCGCGCGCGCCACGAATCACCTGCGCAGCACTCTGATGGCCGGATTCACCACGCTGCGCGATTTGGGAACTGAAGGCGCGGGCTATGCCGACGTCGGACTGAAGCAGGCGGTCAATCAGGGAATCATTCCCGGGCCGCGCCTGTTCGTGGCCACGCGCGCGATCGTCGCGACCGGCAGTTATGGTCCGAAAGGATTTGCTTCGGAGTGGAACGTGCCGCAGGGCGCCGAAGAAGCCAGCGGCGCTGATGAATTGACGCGCGTTGTGCGCGAACAGATCGGCAAAGGCGCTGACTGGGTCAAGCTCTACGCCGACTATCGTTGGGGGGCGGGGGGCGCCGCACACGCGACGTTCACGCTTGACGAAATGAAACTGGCAGTTGAAGTAGCGAAGAGCGCGGGAATTCCTGTCTCAGCTCATTCGACCTCGACTGAAGGCGCGCGCCGCGCGATTCTGGCCGGAGTCGAAACCGTGGAACACGGCGATGGGTTGACGCCCGAGCTTTTCCGGCTGATGAAAGAACGTGGGATTGCGCTGTGCCCGACTCTCTCAGTCGCCAGCGCCGCCACCATGGAAAACAAGAAGAGGGTTTTCAAAGAAGCTCTCGATTCGGGGGTAACTGTCGCCAGCGGCAGCGACGTCGGCGTGTTCGCTCACGGGGACAACGCGCGCGAAATCGAAACGATGGTGGCCTGGGGCATGCCGGTCATCGATGCTCTGCGATCGGCGACGTCAGTCGATGCGCGCGTGCTGCACATGGAAGACCAGTTTGGTCGCGTGAAGACTGGGCTGTTTGCAGATCTCATCGCCGTCGACGGTGATCCGACTCATGACATCTCAGCTATTCGTCGCGTCCGTTTGGTGATGAAAGACGGAACTGTTTACAAGCAGCCATAGCTCACTCCGATCAACCCTTGAGCCACAACAGGATCATCACCACCGTCGCCAGACTCATTACTGTCGCCGTCAACCAGCCGAGCACTTGAAGCAGCGGCGAACTCTTCCTTGATTCCATAGTTTTGCGGTCGCTCGAAAGAATGGTCACCAGGACAACGAGTGGCGGCGCCAACGCACCGTTAAGAACTGCCGACCAAAACAACATTCGCACGGCATCAATTTTTAATAAGTTGAGCAGCAATCCCAGCGCCATGGCGATTGCCAGCACGGCATAAAACTTTGGCGCTTTGCGAGGCCGATCTGAGAGCGAGGCGCGCCAGTGCATCGCTTCCGAGATCGCATAAGCTGCCGAGCCTGCCAACACCGGGACCCCAAGCATTCCCGTTCCAATCAGTCCCAACGCAAATAAAAAGTACGCGCCGTCTCCCGCGAGCGGACGCAAGGCCTCTGCAGCTTCTCGCGCACTTCCAATGGTCCGATGTCCCGAGGCATAAAGCGTCGCGCCGGTCGTTAGAATGATGAAGTACATCACCACATTCGAGAACGCCATGCCGGTCAACACATCAGTGCGGGCCATTGCCAATTCCTTGTCAGTTGCTCCGCGCCGCGCATGCACGGTCTTTCGTCCGATCTTCCTCTCTTCCTCGACTTCCTGCGCGGCCTGCCAGAAAAATAAGTAGGGCGAGATCGTCGTGCCCAGCACGCCCAGGAACGTCGCGAGATACGTTGCGTCGAACCTGATTTGTGGAATGAAGGTGGCCTTCAGAACATCGCTCCAGCGCGGATGAGCGAGAACGGCGGCGATCACATAAGCGAAGAGAACCAGCGTGAGCCACTTGAAGATTTGAGCAAGCCGTTTGTAGTTGAGCCACACCAGCAGCACGACAATGCTCACCGTAAACAGGGGTAGCCACACGAAGGCTGAAACGCCGGTGACCATTTGCGTCACCTCAGCCATCCCGCCGAGGTCGGCGCCGATATTGAAAACGTTCGCGACGATTAACAGCGCGCAGGCGCTCCAAAGAACCGGCGCCGAATAACGCCGGCGGACAACACCCGCGAGTCCTTGTCCCGTCACCATTCCGAGACGCGCGCACATCAATTGCACGGCCGCCATCAGTGGAAACGAAAACAATGCGGTCCACAGTTGCCCGTAACCGAAAGCCGCGCCCGTAACAGAGTAAGTCGAGATGCCGGAAGGATCGTCGTCAGCTGCGCCGGACGTCAGACCGGGACCGAGCTCTTGAAAGAAGTGACGAACTCTGGCTGAGCTAATGCGTTTAGCCGCGGCTTTGATTAGCTTGGCAGACATGATTCGAAGGAGCAGCGCACTAGCTTCATCGCAAAACAAAAAGGCGAGTCATCATCTTCCTGATGCTCGCCCTGGTGTGTTTGGCTGGGAGGCAGGGACTCGAACCCCGATAGCCAGATCCAGAGTCTGGAGTCCTACCATTGGACGACCTCCCAGCAGCGAAATCGAATGTAAACGTCTCGCGCGATGAAAGTCAAACTACTCTTTGTGATAGTGCGCTTGCTCTGATCAGCAACGTTTCTTCCGAAATTGCTTCCCACAAAGTCGCCCCACAAAACGAAAAAGTTCTTGCTCTAACGCTCGGCAATCAGCACAATAACGCCGGCGGCATCCTCAATATCTTTAAGCCGATCTTCACGGTCGTCCATTCAATAAGATCAAGCGGAGTCAATGAGCACACAATCCCCCGACGAAAATGAACTGGCACGCTTGCGCGCCGCGGTAGCCGAATGCGAAGCAAAGATTTCGGAGGCCGCTGAGTTGGTCGCGCGCGTACGGCATGAAATCAACAATCCTCTGGCGGCCCTTCTGGGCCAGGCACAGTTGCTGCTGCGCGAAGAGTTGAGCGAGAAGTCGCGCCGCCGCGCCGAGATAATCGAAGCCCAGGCAAAGCGAATACAGGAAATCGCCGGCGAGCTGAGGGCAGTTCAGGCGCCTCCGCCGCCTTCAAGACCTGATCAGTCGTAATTACGAAATCGTTTTAGGCGAGATCGAACAAGAGCACTTCGGCTTCATCGCCCGAAGCGAGTTGCAGCCGGCTTTCATCGCTCACCCGGACGCCGTCGCCTTGATTGATATCGTGGCCGTTCACTTTCAACGTGCCGCGCGCAACTTGAATCCAGGCGTGTCGGTTATCTGCCAGGTGATGTTCGACAGTTGAGCCGGAGGGAATTATCCCCGCATAAACACGCGCGTCCTGCTGAATCTTGACTGATCCGTCGCGGCCGTCCTCGGAAGCCACCAGGCGCAATTGGCCGCGCCGCTCGTCTTCAGAAAAGTTTTTTTGTTCATAGCTCGACGGCAGGTTTCGCGACCGCGGCATGATCCAAATCTGCAGGAGATGGACGGCTTCGGTTTCCGAAGGATTGAATTCACTGTGGGCGACGCCGGTGCCGGCGCTCATGCGCTGCACATCGCCGGGGCGAATCACTGATCCATTTCCCATGCTGTCGCGATGCTCCAGCGCGCCCGACAAGATGTAGGTGATGATTTCCATGTCGCGGTGCGAATGCGTGGGAAATCCCTTCCCCGGCGCCACGCGATCTTCGTTGATGACACGCAAACTACGAAAATGCATGTGCGCCGCATCGTAATATTGATCGAAGGAAAAAGTGTGATAGGTATCGAGCCAGCCATAATTCAGATGGCCGCGTTCTTCTGATTTGCGAATCGTAATCATTTCGTCTTTCGGAGCGCACGCATCCTGCCGGCGTTGCGTACGCATCCTGCCTGCCATCTTAAGCAGCCACAATAGAGGAATGGCCTAGTTCACAAATCGACTGAATCAATACGGGAATTTCTTCCCGCGTGAAAACAGACACGCCTGCCACATCCAACTCAATCGACAAATTCGCTCGCCATTTCTCGAACCTCTCGATCGCGAGCTCTCGCTCTGCATCGTCAATCGTCGAAAGATAGAGCGCGTCAGCTTTTTCAAGTGTTCGACGAGCCGAGCTCTTCATCTTGTTCTCGCCCGCGCGCGCGCAAACGATCGCAAAGTCGGGTTCGATGTATTCCAGAAAGCTGTTGCCTTCGACAATCACGCACGGGCCCTTGACGCGCGCCAGCGCTGCACGAATTCCCTGCTCAACCTGATCTTCGCCGGCTATCACCCAGTGCACGTTCGCGGCGCCCGCGTCCCAGAAGCGCCCCGTGTCTTTTCCTTTTTCATAATTTGATTCGCGGCCGGATCGAATCAGCGGCTCTTCACGTAACAGGTCGCTGACACAGCAGCCACTCGGATCTTTACCGCACGAACGGTAATGGCCGCGCGTTAATTTTATCGCTTCCCAACCAGGCAAGCGCCCGAGCAGTTCGCACACCAGCGTTGTCTTGCCGGTATTCGATGACAAGCCGCTGACGGCAACGATGATTGGTTCGCCGTTCATGAATTGACTGATGAGAGCAGAATCCGCGCCAGCTGCTCAAGCCCGCGAGCGTCATCCTGATCAAACCGCGAGACTCTGGGACTGTCGAGATCGAGCACTCCAATTAGTTTCGATCCCTTCAGCAAAGGAACTACGATTTCAGAATTCGACGCGCTGTCGCAGGCAATGTGTCCCGGAAACTCGTGCACGTTCGGCACCACCACAGTTTCGCACGTTGCCGCGCCCGCGCCGCAAACTCCCTGGCCAATTTTTATGCGCACGCAGGCCGGCCGGCCCTGAAATGGACCCAGCACCAGCTCGCCGTCTTTCGCGAAATAGAATCCGGCCCAATTCAAATCGGGCAATGAATGAAAGACCAGCGAAGAGAAGTTGGCCGCGTTCGCGATCAGATCGCGCTCGCCGGCGAGCAGGCTGGAAAGCTGCGATGCGAGTTGATCGTAGAGATCGTGTTTCGACATTGGAATGATTTAACCACAGAGGACACAGAGGAAAACAATCAGGCAGCTCATGGTTTCGACCTCGCGATCGTCTTTTCAATTTTTATCCAGCTTCTTCTTCTCTGTGTCCTCTGTGGTGACGCTTTCCGCAGGACGAATACCAATCACGACGCTCTTTGAAGCCGGCGTGTGACTCTTCTCGGCAAAGTAATTCACCGGCACCAGCACGTTCGCTTCCGGAAAATAGGTGGCGACGCAACCTCGCGGGATGCTGTAAGGCACAATTCTGAAGCTGCGCGCGATGCGCTCTTGCCCGCCGTAGTTGCTGATTAGATCGACCGGTTGTCCTTCGCTGAAATTACTTTTGCGAATGTCGTCAGCATTCATGAACACGACGCGCCGCCCGTTGTGAATTCCGCGGTAGCGATCGTCGAGTCCGTAAATTGTGGTGTTGAATTGATCGTGGCTGCGCATCGTCATCATGAGAAACTCGCCCGCATTCAAACGGATTTCGGGCAACGGATGAACCGTGAAGTGCGCCTTGCCGTCCTCAGTGTTGAACTCGCGATTGCGGATTGGATTTGGCAAATAGAATCCACCCGGCTGGCGAACGCGCTGGTTGTAATTTTCGAAACCGGGCACGACGTTTTCGATTCGATCGCGAATGCGATCGTAATCCGCGACCAACGCATCCCAATCCATCCCAACTTTCTCCGGGCTGTTTTTGCCTAGCGTCGCTTTTGCCAAACCTGCGACGATGGCCGGTTCACTCAGAAGGTGCTCAGACGCCGGCTCTAACTTGCCGCGCCACTCTTCCACCACAGCCATCGAATTTTCAGTAGTCACGAACTGCGCGCCGCCAGCTTGTCGATCAATCTCGGTGCGGCCAAGGCACGGCAGAATCAACGCCTGCTTTCCCGTGATCAAATGCGCGCGATTCAGCTTCGTCGAAACATGCACGGTCAAACGACAGCGGCGCAAAGCTTCAGCTGTAAATTCCGTGTCTGGCGTTGCTGACAGGAAATTCCCGCCGAGCGCAAAGAAAACTTTAGCGTTGCCTTCATGCATCGCCTGGATCGCGTGAACGGTATCCAGACCATGAGCGCGGGGCGGACTAAAATTGAATTCCTTTCCCAGGCTGTCGAGGAACTGCTGGGCCGGTTGCTCCCAGATTCCCATCGTGCGATCGCCCTGCACGTTGCTGTGGCCCCGCACCGGACAAAGACCCGCGCCCGGCTTGCCGAGCTGCCCACGCAGCATCATCAGATTCACAACTTCCTGGATGTTGGCGACCGCGTTCTGGTGTTGAGTCAATCCCATGGCCCAACAAAAGATCACGCGCTCAGATTGCATGAACACGCGCGCTGCTTCCTCGATCTGCTTTTGAGAAATCCCTGATTGCGCGATGATTTCGGCGGCAGGGACTTTGCCGAGCGCATCCTTGAATTCCGAAAAACCAGTTGTGTAGTCGTTGATGAATTGTTGGTCGAGCACTTCGCCAGGACGATCTGCTTCAGCGGCAAGCACTTCCTTCATAATGCCTTTGAGCAGAGCGACGTCCCCATTGATTCGAACCTGCAGAAACAGATCGGCGAGCTTGGTTCCGGCGCCGAGCCAGGTCCAGAACTCCTGCGGATGTTGAAAGCGCGTCGTGCCCGCCTCGGGCAACGGATTGATATGCACGATCGTGCAGCCGCGCCGTTTCGCACTCAGCAATGTCGACAGCATGCGCGGGTGATTCGTGCCCGGATTTTGCCCGACGATGAAGATGGCGTCGCACAGATCGAAATCTTCCAGCGTCACCGTTCCCTTGCCAAAGCCGAGCGCTTCTTTCATGCCGGCGCCGCTGGATTCATGGCACATGTTCGAGCAGTCAGGCAGATTGTTCGTGCCGAACTGTCGCACAAACAGTTGGTAAAGAAAGGCGGCTTCGTTGCTGGTGCGGCCGGACGTGTAGAAGATCGCTTCGTCAGGCGTCGCCAGCGAATTCAACTCTTTTCCGAGCAGCGCGAAAGCGTCTGTCCAATCAATAGCCTCGTAATGCGATGCGCCTTCACGCAGAATCATCGGCTGCGTTAGACGGCCCTGCTGGTTTAGCCAAAGATCCGATTGTTCCGACAGCTCTCTGACGCTCCACTGGGAAAAGAACTCGGGCGTGACTCTTTTTCTGGTCGCTTCATCAGCGACGTGCTTCGCGCCTTCTTCGCAGAATTCGAAATGCGATCGTTCGCCGTCCGGCTCAGGCCAGGCGCAACCGGGACAATCGATGCCTTGCTTTTGATTGAGCTGCAGCAGCGTGCGCGTGCCGCGGACGACGCCCATTTCGCTAAACGCGAATCGCGCAGCCGTCAGGGCTGAACGCGCGCCACCGGCAACTTTAGTGACTGGTTTGACCTCAGGTGAGGATTGTTCGAGCGGCGGCTGGGCCGAGGGCTGCGCATCTGTGCATTGCGCTGAGGCTACTTCATCGATGTCATATTTGCGTTGGGCCACGGCAAAAGGATTCGTTGAGAGTCTGATTGTAGAAATGGCGCTCAGGTTTTGCAAAAGCGACTTGGGCGGCCGGGGCAGTAGCCCGGCCGTCAGGGAGGGCGTTCTGATTGCCGTGGAAGCAAACTGCGCCCTCCCTAAGGGTCGGGCTACTGCCTAAAGCATCATTGACTTACACTGGCGTTTAGCTTAAAAGCATCTTCTTCCATTACGTTCGATTCGGGTCTCAAATCAGCTTCATGTCGCGAGATTTTAAGGGCCAAACCATGCATCCAAAAAAGTTCAGCAGCCTTTTCGGCGCCACTCTTCTCCTTATCTCGATTGCCGCGATTTCTGTGCGCGCCCAAGATGGTTACGGGCGCGATCCCAACCAACCGGTCGACGACGAGTACACGAAAAAAATAAATGAGTACACCACGGAAAAATTCTTTAACTCGCCGCTGACGGATTACTTGCCCGCATCGGCGAACGTGCCGACGCCAAAGGCGGTGCTGGGCGACGTTTCGGGCGCGCCGGGAAAGCTGCCCTATTCCGCCGACGTTTACAAGTACATGCGCATGCTCGAGAAGGCGACGCCGCGCGTGAAAGTCTTTTCTATCGGCACGACTGAAGAAGGCCGCGAGATGATCGCGGTGGCCGTCGCTTCCGAAAGTTTGCTCGCGAAGCTGGACGAGAACCGCGCGCGCCTGACCAAGCTGGCCGATCCTCGTCTCATCAACATGGATGACGCCGAAGCTGACAAGCTGGTGGATCAGTCATTTCCTATTTACTACATCACCGGAACGATCCACTCGCCCGAGACCGGCGCGCCGACCGCTTTGATGGAACTCGCCTATCGCCTCGCCGTCGATGACAGTCCTTACATCAAATCGATTCGCGACAACATGGTCACGCTGATTACGCCGGTCGTCGAGGTCGATGGCCGCGATCGCATGGTCGACGTTTACAACTGGCACCTGGCGCATCCGAACGAGAATTGGCCGCCGCTAATTTACTGGGGCCACTACGTGGCGCACGACAACAATCGCGATGCGATGGGGTTGTCGCTGAAGCTGACACGCAACGTGCTGAATACCTACCTGAGCTGGAAGCCTCAAGTGCTGCACGACCTTCATGAATCGGTGCCTTATCTTTACGACAATACGATCGGAGATGGACCGTACAACGCCTGGGTCGATCCGATTCTGACCGACGAATGGCAATTGATCGGATGGAAGAACGTTTCTGAGATGACGAAGTTCGGCATGCCCGGCGTTTTCGCGCACGGCACGTTCGACACCTGGTCGCCCGGCTATTTGATGTTCATCGCCGCGACGCACAACGGCATCAGCCGCTTGTACGAAACGTTTGGCAACGGCGGCGCGGACACGCTGGTGCGCACGCTCTCGCCCGATGAATACCAACGCACCTGGTACCGGCAAAACCCGCCGCTGCCGCGGGCGAAATGGTCGCAGCGCAACAACAATAACTATGAAGAAACGGCAATACTTGTTTCACTCGATTACTTCAACAAGAACCAGAAGTTGTTTCTCAAAAACTTTTATCTGAAATCGAAGCGATCGATCGAGAAGCCGAAGAACGAAGGGCCGGCGGCTTACGTTTTTCCCGGCGACGATCCGCGGCCGGGAAATCAAGCCACGCTCTTGCGAGTGCTGCAGGCGCAGGGCTGCGAAGTTCAGCGCGCGACGTCGCCGTTCACGGTTAGCGTGAAGAAACGGCCGAGCGGCCGTGCTGCGAGTAAGCCGGCGCCTTCCACGTCGACGGGCGCGGCAAACGCAACTCCTGCGTCGAAGGACGACACCGACTCGCGCACGTTTCCCGCCGGAACTTACATCGTGCGCATGGATCAGCCTTACAGTCGCATCGCTGACGCTTTGCTCGACTATCAATACTGGAGTCCGCGCGATCCGCAACAGAGCGTCTACGACGACACTGGCTGGACGTTCGGCGAAGCCGCCAACGTCCAGGTCGTGCGCATCACTGATGCAAAAGTTTTGGACGCGGCGATGGAGCGCATCGACGGTGAGGTTCGCTCCCCGAGCGCCGTCAGCGGCAGCGGCTCGATCTATATCGTCAACGGAAACGCCGACAATAATCTCATCACGCTGCGATACAAATTAAGGAAAGCGTTGTTTGACGCGGCGGAAGAACCGTTCGAAGCGGGCGGCCAAAAGTTCAATCGCGGCTCGTTCATCATTCGGAACGTGTCGGCTGATGAACTGACGAAGGCAACTTCCGAACTCGGCATTCGCGCTCTCGCAGTTGCAGCCGCGCCTTCCGTAAAAACTCATCCAGTCAGAGCCGCGCGCGTGGCGGTGATGCACACGTGGCTGAACACTCAGGACGAAGGATGGTGGCGCCTCGCGTTCGATCAGATGGGCGTGCCGTACGATTACATTTCGACGCAGGCGGTCGCTAAGGACGCCGACTTGAACAAGAAGTACGACGTGATTGTTTTCGGCCCAGGTGGCGGAAACGCCAACGCCGTCATTCAAGGACGCGCGATGTACGGCAATCCCATTCCCTGGAAGACAACGTCACTGACGCCGAACATTGGCAAGCTGGATTCAACGGATGATATTCGTCCCGGACTTACTTTTGCCGGCGTCGCGAATCTTCAGAACTTCGTCCGGCGCGGCGGCGTCTTTATCGGCGCGGACGACTCGGCGAGCTTTGCAGTCTCAACCGGATTCACTCCGGGAGTTTCGATTCAAAGTTCGTCACGCCTGCGGGCGATTGGCGATCTCTTGAAGACGCGCATGGTCGATTCGTCGAGCCCGATCGCTTACGGCTATGGCGACTCGCCTTTCCAGCACATTGGGATCCTAAGCTTAGAATTCCACGTGGACAAGTTGTC
>JADMIO011053055.1_pt1 | contig 83946 bp, 72 predicted proteins | sample 8958161 | NCBI WGS metagenome assembly JADMIO01 (sample SAMN16585339, study PRJNA669376) | soil metagenome | isolation source: Crop rotation soil | place: USA: Cullars Rotation, Alabama | collected 2011 | reverse complement strand
GCCGCGACTTCAAGTCACGTGAATTCCAAGCTTCGGATCCCACTGTGCTGGAAAGTCTTTAGGATAAGGTACGCCCAGCTTCATCATCGCTCTTATTTTAGCAGGTGTGCTGGCAGTATCCAATGCGTTATCAAACAACCAGGGATAATTAGGCATCACAGAACCCGGAGATATGGTGCGCGGATCGAGCATGTGGTTGTAGTGCCAGCTATCCGGATATTTACCACCAATACGAGCGAGGTCCGGACCGGTACGCTTGCTACCCCATTGGAATGGGTGGTCGTACACAAATTCACCTGCCTTGCTGTATTCGCCGTAGCGTGCTACTTCATCGCGGAACGGACGAATCATTTGTGAGTGACACAGGTAGCAACCTTCACGTACATAAATATCGCGTCCCTGCAACTCAAGCGGTGTATACGGTTTTACAGCGGCGATGGTAGGCACATTATTTTTTACGAGGAAGGTTGGTACCATTTCTATAGCACCGCCAATTGCAACAGCTATCAAGCTAAACACCAACATTTGAATAGGTCTTTTTTCAATCCAACGGTGCCAGTGTTGTTTGCCGTGCGTAGTAATAACCTTTGGCAATGGTGCTGCCTCTGCTGCTTCGTTTGCCACCAGGCTGCCACTTTTTACAGTTTTTATTAGGTTATACACCATAATAAACACACCCACCAGGTATATAGAACCACCAAGACTGCGTAAAGCATAGAATGGTTTGAGGTATTGTACCGTTTCCAGGAACTGGTATTTCAACTGACCTTCTTCAGTAAAAGTCTTCCACATAGTGCTTTGTGTAAAGCCTGCCCAGTACATAGGAATGGTGTACAGCAGAATACCAATGGTACCAATCCAGAAGTGGTTATTTGCCAGTTTCTTAGAATACAGTTGAGTATTATATATTTTTGGAATGATGTAGTACAATACGCTGAAGGTTAAGAAGCCATTCCAGCCCAATGCACCTACGTGTACGTGTGCAATGGTCCAGTCGGTAAAGTGAGAGATAGCGTTTACACTTTTCAAGCTCAGCATTGGTCCTTCAAACGTAGCCATACCATAAGCGGTAATCGCTACCACCATAAATTTCAACACGGGGTCTTCTCTTACTTTGTCCCAGGCACCACGCAAGGTAAACAAACCGTTGAGCATACCACCCCAGCTTGGAGCAATCAGCATGACACTGAATACTACACCAAGGCTTTGTGCCCAGTCAGGCAGGGCAGTGTACAGCAAGTGGTGCGGACCAGCCCAGATATAAATGAATATTAATGCCCAGAAGTGGATGATAGATAAGCGGTAGCTGTACACGGGGCGGTTTGCCGCTTTTGGCAAAAAGTAATACATCAAACCTAAGTACGGAGTAGTAAGGAAGAAGGCAACCGCATTGTGACCATACCACCATTGTACCAACGCATCCTGCACACCTGCATACCAGCTATAGCTGTGTAAAAAAGATGTAGGTAATTCAAATGAATTAACGATGTGCAGCATAGCAACCGTAACCCAGGTGGCGATGTAAAACCATATAGCTACGTACAAGTGGCTCTCGCGGCGCTTGATAATAGTACCAAACATATTGATACCAAATATTACCCATACCAGCGTTATTGCCACATCTATTGGCCATTCCAGTTCAGCATATTCTTTACCTGTGGTTGCACCCATTAACAGTGTAATAGCACCTGCTACAATAATAGATTGCCAGCCCCAGAAATGGATTTTGCTCAGCTTATCGCTAAACATTCTCGTTTTACACAGGCGCTGCAACGAGTAGTATGCACCCATGAAAATACCATTGCCAACAAAGGCAAAAATTACGGCATTGGTATGCACTGGACGTACCCTACCAAATGTGGTAGCAGCTGTATCAAAATTGGCTGCGGGATAAAATAACTGGATAGCTGCCAGCAAGCCGGCCATCATACCTATTGCTCCCCAAAACATGGTAGCGTAGGCAAATAATTTCACGATGTTGTTATCGTAATAAAACCGCTCTACAGCAAGTGCTTCTCTCACTTCCGCCGGAACGGTAAACACCTTATTTTTTACTTCTTTTTCCTGGAACATTATGGTCTGTTTGTAATGGTTGTTGAAGATGGTTTGCCGTCGAATAAGATTCTGATCGGTGGACTCTTTTCGTCCTCAAATTGCCCCTTCTTCACGCTGTATAAAAATGCGCACAGGAAGATGGCGGCTACGGTAATACTTGCTGTAAGCAAGATGAAAATGACACTCATGGATTACTTAAAATGTGATTGTAAAAGTAGAAGTGCGCCATTGCGCGAAGGGTGACGCGGAGCAAGTGAAAAACTGATTTTCGTCAGGTAGGAAGGGATTTGAGAAGGCAGAGGAGTAGAAAGGGAGATAACTACAAACTGATTATCAATATTAATAATATCCAAACTTTTGACTCGTTTTCAAACGCATACTGTCTTTCAGCGAAAAACTTTGCTGATAGTAAAAAAGATAAAATTGTACACGTCCCGGTAGAACGGCTGATTACATCTTTTCAAAGGGATAATTATTAGAATTTGTGTGTGCTTATCTTACTGTTTTATCCAATCTTTCCCTTACTTTTCACTCCCAATTTATGTCAACAAAATTTTTACCAGTCATAACGGGAATTCTCTTTTAAAGAAGTTCAAAGGTGCTTTTGAGCATATTGTTAACATCTATGCTTTTCATGCAGTAATGGGTTATTTCCGTGCTTTAGGTTATTATGCCATTAGAGAACATTTGTTGAAAGTACCGGAAATGAAAATTTTGGTAGGGATCAATGTTGATGTTATCGGTGCGGAAGCAAAGCGGAGAAGGTGTAGATGTGTGCAATGCACCACAATTGCCTTTTTAAATTACTAAAAACCAGATTTCTTTTGTCAGAAACGTTTTAATCGACCTTATGAACCCGGAGTATAAACAATGGCTTGCCCATTTAAAAGCGCAAATCCGTTTGGCGCAAATTAAAGCAGCATTGAAAGTAAATGCCGAACTCATTGCTTTGTACTGGCAATTAGGAGCCGAAATCATACAGAAGGAATCATTTTCACAATGGGGTGAAGGGCTTATTCCCCGATTATCAAAAGATCTGCTGGAAGAATTTCCGGATATGAAGGGTTTTTCCGTTCTAACCTATACTACGTAAAGAAATGGTTTTTATTTTACAGCCACGGGTTGCCAATTGTCCAACAAGTTGTTGGACAATTGCAATCTGATAACAAAATAGTGCAACAGCCTGTTGCACAAACGGCTGAATTCGGGCAACAAGTTGTTGACCAAATACCAGCTAAACTTACGACTATCCCTTGGGGACATCACTTACAAATTATTACCAAGTGCAAGAAGTTGGACGAAGCCCTGTTTTACATACAAGAAACAAGCACTCACAACTGGGGCCGTGCAGTGCTTATTCATCAATTAGAAAGTGGCTTATACAACCGCAAAGGCGGTGCCGTTACCAACTTTGAAACTACCTTGCCCAAGCCGCAAAGCGACCTTGCAAAAGAACTGCTCAAAGACCCGTACACTTTTGATTTTCTCTCCTTAGGCGAGGAATACAAGGAAAGGGATTTGGAGCATGCCTTAACAAACCACATCACCAAATTTTTACTGGAACTGGGCACTGGCTTTAGCTTTGTAGGTCGCCAGTATCCTATTGAGATAGGTGGCGACGACTTTTATATTGACCTGCTTTTTTATCATTTAAAGTTGCGTTGCTTTGTAGTGGTGGAGTTAAAAACAGGTAAATTTATTCCGGAGTATGCCGGCAAACTCAACTTCTATTTGAATGTAATAGACGATAGCCTGAAGCATGCTACCGACCAGCCCTCTATTGGTATAATTATTTGCAAACAGCGGAATAAAGTGGTAGCCGAGTACGCCTTGCGTGGTATAGACAAACCTATTGGGGTAAGTGCCTACCAACTGACCGAAAACCTGCCTGCCGCTTTAAAAGGTAAATTGCCTACTGTTGAACAAATTGAAGAAGAACTGAAAGGTATAACTGATTAAGGAACTACGAGTGGTCTCCTAAATAGTATCAGCGTTGTGTGCGTTGTAAATGGTGCGTAAGCTTTAACCGGGGTTCCTTGCAGGGCTGATATTATAATCATAAACTGCCTGCAAATTTTGGAAGTGCATACGCCATATAACAATTGATATTTTAAATAGCAGTTATTTATTAAAGGCGAACTTTAGAAGAACCATATTAAACAAATAAAAAATAAGCCTTCCTTTTAAAAAGAATTATTATGCTTAACCATTATAAAAACAACTACAAAACCTGCTTTTAAGGAAAGTAATATGCTTACAGCATTCTACGGATTACCTTTGTATTTTGTATTTAAAACAAAATCCGCAATGGATGTTTTTGCACAATTTAAGCGCAACAAAAATGTTACTACTCATCCGGTAAACACCAAAGCAGAGGACATTTATTTTTTGCTCCAATGGGATGAAGATCATTCGGCTTATATTTCAACAGTTAATAAACAAGGGAAAGAAATAGAGGAGTTTGATTATACCCTGTACGAAGGGGCGCAGCGCAACATTCTCAAAACCATCTTCCTGCTGCAAAGTAATGCAGGCTTTACAATTGACTGGAATAACCCGGAGAATAAGATTTACCTGCACGAACATAGCTATTTACTGCCGCAACTGCTTGCCAGCAAGCAGTTTATAGACGAAAAAGGTAAGACGATAGCGGCACACGCAGGTCCGCCACAACAACTCATTATACAACTGAATGGCATTGAGGATGGAAAGCGTGTGCAAGCAGTTCCTTTTATTTTGTTGGATAATGAACATCAATTCAAATTCACCTACATCAACGAAAATCATGCTTATTTGCCTAAACAGGGCATCGTTGTAGAAACACAAAATATTGGTGCTTACTTTCATTATCTTTCTTCGTTCAGCACCACTTTTCCCATACAGGAAATGCAAAAGTTTTTGTCGCTGCTGCTTTCTTATATCAGCAATGTAAGTGTTAACCTGGAAGGTTATAAGATGCAGTATGATGAAGAAACAATTGCCCCGGTGCCTTCGCTGTTGTTTGAAAAAGTGGACGCCGATAACTCGCTTTACCTGCGGGTAAGCGCTACACTGCCCGACTCGCCGGTGGATTTTTTAGATGATTATGATCTGCAGCGGCTTGTACAAATTAACGAACTGGAAAAAATTATACATGTAAAAATCATTGAACCGGGACAAAGAGACGCACATATAACCGAAGTAGAAAAAACATTAAAGAAAATCGCATCGCAGAAGGGAAAAAAAGAAGCAGCAGAACTGGTGCGTGATGAAAACCTGTTTATTATTCCGGAGGATACGGCTGCCAATTTTGTGTATAAAGAACTACCTAATTTCTTAGGCAGATATGTGATTGCAGGCACCGAAAAACTAAAGCAGTATAAATTAAATACGCATCCGCCAAAGCTTAATTTGCAGCTATCACACAGTATAGAGTTCCTGGAAGGTGATGCTACACTTCAGTTTGGCAACGAGCAGTTGTGCCTTTTTGATGCTATTAATCAATACAACAAGAACAGGTACATTATACTCAGCGATGGCAGTCATGCATTTGTAAACGATGCGTATATGCAAAAGCTGCAACGCATATTTAAAAAGAAAAACGAAAAAGTAAAACTCTCTTTTTTCGACCTGCCATTGGTAGAAGAACTGCTGGAAGAAAAGGCGGCTTCGCAACAGTTTGCACTCAGCCGCGAAATATTTGAAGGCTTTAACCAACTGGTTAAACGAAAAGTAAAACTGCCGGCACTTACTGCTACATTGCGTCCTTATCAGCTACAAGGTTATCAGTGGCTGAGTTATCTGAAGGAGAAAGCATTGGGCGGATGCCTTGCCGACGATATGGGGCTTGGCAAAACATTGCAAACGATAGCCCTGCTGGCAAAGGTGTATGAAAAAAAGAACCTGCCCTCGCTGGTTGTGATGCCCAAAAGCCTGCTGTTTAACTGGGAGCAGGAAGTACAAAGATTTGCTTCGCAATTAACTTTCTATACTTATTATGGCAGCAATCGCAACTGGGAAGATGCCAGCCGGTGCAATCTCATCTTTACTACCTATGCCATGCTGCGCAACGATATAGAACAGTTTAAAGAACAATCGTTCTGTTATGTGGTACTTGATGAATCGCAAAACATCAAAAATATCAATAGCCAGATAAGCAGAGCCGTTTTGCTGCTGCAAAGTGAGTATCGCCTTGCCCTGAGTGGCACACCTGTAGAAAATAATCTAAGCGAATTGTATGCATTATTCCGCTTTTTAAATCCTGCCATGTTCGAGTCGGCAGAGAACTTTAACCAGCATTATCTTACGCCCATTCAAAAGTACAACGATGCCGGTGCGGCACATGATTTACGCCGTAAAATATACCCATTCATATTACGCCGCTTAAAGAAAGATGTACTAACCGAGCTGCCCGATAAAACAGAACAGGTATTATATACAGAAATGAGTGAAGAACAGGCAAGATATTACGAAGAACGTCGCTGGTTTTATAAAGATGCGATAGCACAACAGGTGGCGGTGAAAGGTGTTCAACATTCGCAATTCTTTGTATTTCAGGCCCTGAACGAATTGCGACAGATAGCGTGCATACCTGAAGCAAAGACCGGCGGCGCCATAGAATCGCCCAAAATAGAAATGCTGATGGAACAGCTTGCTGATGCCGTAGCCAACGACCATAAAGTGCTGGTATTTGCCAATTTTTTAAATGCTATTGAACTCATTGGCGAACAACTGAACGAGCAGGGCATTGACTATGTAAGCATGACCGGCAGCACGAGAGACCGGCAGGCATTGGTGACCCGTTTTCAAAACGATGCAAATTGCAAGGTGTTTTTGATGACCTTGAAAACCGGCGGCACCGGGCTTAATCTTACTGCAGCGGATATGGTATTCATCTTTGATCCGTGGTGGAATAAGGCTGCCGAAAACCAGGCTATTGACCGCACGCACCGCATTGGTCAGCATAAAAATGTAACCTGCTACAAGCTCATCACCAAAGGCACGATTGAAGAAAAGATCTTGCAGTTACAGCAGCTAAAAGCAGAGCTGTTCAATAACATTATTGCCGGCGATGCAGCCTCATTAAAATCGTTCAGCGAAGAAGATATTGATTATTTAATGGGAGGGAAATGAGTCTGTGGGCGGTGAGTGAAAGCTGGTCTCATATTTTACGTTGCGCCTTTTATGTTTTCATCTCATTCGCCATTCATAATATGCACAATTCACAACGCACCATAGCATGTTAACTCCGCAGCAAATAGATTTTTTAAATTCAACTTATAACAAAGACGTACTGCAATCGGCGTGGCTTCCTTATGTAAAGAAGTTTGTATTGGCGATTAGAAATAAACAATATGAAGACGTAAGCGTTGATGATATCGTTAAGCTTCTTCAAGGCAAAAATAGTTTTACTAAGCAGGAGTTATTGACCATCTGCTTTTCTGTTCTGCAAAACGAAGCTATCTACAAAAGCTTTATTCTCACCTTACCGGCTTATATGCCGGAAATTATTGAGCAGTTGTTGTGGGAAGAAAGTATGAGCAAGCAGGAGGCTGAAAAGATTACCGGCAATCAGTTACTGCTTCCGGACAACAATACTTTTTACAACAATAATTACAAAACATTGCCGGCACTTAATATGCTGCAGGTAATTGTACACAGCACCTATTATTATAGCTGGGATAATAAGCCTTGGAATGAGCGGTATAAGAACATGATTATTTACCTGGTGCTTCCACCCGCGTTACGAAATATCATTGTTCATTATTATGCTCAACCGGAAGGTTTTAAGATAAAGCCGGTAGCCGCGCCGGAAGGGCAAGACATACGCCTGTTCAGTGCCGAAACATATATTGTACCCGAGCTACAAAGAAGCATTGCTTATTACCTGCAGGGCAATATCAAATATTCTGAAAAAGGTAAGCCCAATCCAACCGGCATGAACAAGATGCAGCGGTCGCTGAGTATTACAGAATTTTTTGCTGACAAAAATTTTTCGCATACCCGTACGATGATGATAGCCGGATTGCTGTATGGCTATAAAAACAAAAACATACAAGCCGATGTTGTGCCAACTATTAAAGAATTATTCGCTAAAAATTATATTGATGTGGGTAACCGGTATGCGCCGGTGCCGCCTTATATTCTTACGCAATTAAAGGGCATTGGCTACCCCGATTGGCACGAATATAAAAATGAAGTAAACAAAAATATACTGGAAGTTATAAAAGCTTTGCCGGTGGAACAATGGATAACCGTAGAAAACATCATCACCTACACCAAAACACATTTTATTGATGTAAGGCCCTTGAACGACTGGACCATCAGAAGCAAATTGTATTATAACGGTAAGCAGGAAGACCGGTATGGATTAACAATCAAGCGCAACATAGACAATACTAACATGAGTAAACTGATAGATATGCCTTATCTTAAAGGCAATTTGTTTTTGTTTGCTGCCTTTGGGTTGTTAGACATCTCTTATGTTGAAACAGATACCAGCGGACAGTTTGGGCAAGACTGGTACAGCGAATACGATGGATTACAGGCGGTAAAGCTTACCCATTTAGGTGCTTATGTATTAGGGCTTGAAAAAGAATATCAGCCCGTTATCAGCGAGCCTGCCGGAAAACTGGTGTTTGATGAACAGGCTTTGATAGTTCGTGCTGAAGGGGATACGCAATTAATTGATATGCTAATAGGCAATTACTTAGAGAAGCTATCGGCAACGCGGTACACATTTAATGCAGCCCTGTTTTTGAAAGACTGTTATACGGCTGATGACATAAAAAACAAAATTGCCATTTTTAAGCAGGCTGCCGGTACACCGTTGCCACCTTTATGGGAAGCGCATCTGCAATCGTTGATCAGCAATACTAAAGCTGTCAATAAACAGGAGGATATAGTGGTGTTTCAGCTTGCCGCTACCAATAAAGGCTTGCAGCAACTGATAGTGCAGGACCCTTTATTAAAAAAGCTGGTATTAAAAGCGGAGTTGTTTCATATACTGGTGATGAAAGATAATCTTGCCAAATTTAAAAGTAGAATGAAGGAGTTGGGGTATTTGGTGTGATGTGACACTGCGAAGAATAATGAATTTGCATGATGGAGTTATTTTGATGATGTGGCCTTGGTGGCATTAATTTGAATTTTGAAGAAGTTGTTTTTAAACCACAAAGGAGAAGGAACTGGCACAGGGAGTAACTCTGCTAAAACGCTGACAGTGTTGCGTTCTAAATGCAATCCTAATCTTCATCCCAATAATCCATTAATCACATAAAACCCCGGTTCAGATGTTCATACTTTTTGCTGCCAACGTACTTACACCAAACGTAATAAGTAAAATACTCAGGCTGCTGCTCGGCATTAAGATAGCTGCAATCATAGGCGATAAATTGCCCTGTACAGCAAAGTAAATACCGATAATATTATAGATGATAGAGATAATAAAACTTGCCAGTACTACTTGTTTATTGATTTTGCAAAGTCTTATAAATCTATATAATAAGGGCAAATTAGAAGCCTCCAGAATACCATCGCTGGCAGGCGTGAAGTTGTTGGTATTATCGGTTACAGCTATACCTGCATCTGCCTGTTTCAGTGCGCCTGCATCATTCAACCCATCGCCAATCATTATTACTTTTTTGCCTTCTTTCTGGAGTTGTTGAACCCTGTTCAGCTTGTCTTCGGGTTGTTGGTGAAACAAGATATTCGCACCTTTTCCAAGTAATTGTTGTAAATAATGTTTTTCACCGGCATTATCGCCACTCAATATAGTAATCGGGTATTTTTTCTTTAATTGCTGAATCAATGCAGGAATATTATTACGATAATGATTTTTAAAACGAAACTTACCCAATACCTTGTCTTCTATTGCCACATACACCGATGTTTCTTCGTCTTTGTCAGCCGCATTCAACAAGAAATCTTTTGAACCAATAGTCACCAAATCATTGCCTACAAAACCTTCAATACCCTTGCCGGGCGTTTCTTTAAAAGCTTTTACAACAGTTTCTTCCGTGCTGCCCAGGTAAGCAGCAATTGCTTTACTAACCGGGTGGGCAGATTGCGCAGCTAATGCGGCAATTTTTCTCTTTGCATTCTCGGTTAAAAACAAACCTTCATACTGCACATCCTGGTAGCTGCCGGTGGTTAATGTACCGGTTTTATCAAATACAATATGGTTGATATTGGCAATAGTTTCAATGGTTTGTGCATTGCGGAGGTACAGCTTATTGCGACTGAGTAAGCGCAGGATATTTCCATTGGTAAATGTATTGCTCAAGAGCAAAGCGCAAGGGCAGGCAATAATCATCACTGCCGTAACACTGTTCCAAATTTTTTGCGGGTCATTTACATACCAGTAGATGGCTGCGATAGCTGCAATAGACAAAACCACCCATGTAAAATAACGGCTCAGCAAATGCACGAAAGAAGCTTTACTGCTGTTCTTTTCCAGCTTCAGCTCTTCGCGGTTCCACAGCTTGGTAAGATAGCTTTGCGCTACTTCTTTTATTACCAGTATTTCAATATTGCTGCCTATTTGCTTGCCGCCGGCATACACAATTTCACCCATTTCTTTCACCACCGGAATACTTTCGCCCGTTACAAAACTGTAGTCTACCAAGGCTTTACCGCGGGTGAGAATGCCATCGGCTGGCAGCAATTCTTCGTTGTGAATGAGCAATGTATCATTCAGCTTAATATCAGGGAGCGCTACGGTCTCTTCTTTATCATTATTCAGCCGCATTACAGCAATTGGGAAGTAGGAAGTATAATCTCTTTCAAAAGAAAGCTGCTGATAGGTTCTGTCCTGCAATACCCTGCCAACCAGCATGAAGAAAACAATGCCCGTCATGCTATCAAAATAGCCGCTGCCGGTACCGCTGGTTACTTCGTACATGCTTCTGGCAAAAGTGACAATCACAGCCAGCACAATGGGCGCATCTATGTTTAGAAATTTGTGTCTTAATGATTTCCATGCAGAGATATAAAATTCGGATGCACTGTAAAAAACCACCGGCAGGCTCAATATCACATTTAATATTCTGAATAAGCCAATCAGGTTTTCTTCTTTTGCATTAATGCCTAAATACTCGGGAAAACTGAGTAGCATAATATTGGCAAAACAAAAGCCAGCAATGCCTAATTTATAAATTTTAGACCTATCCAATTTTGGCTTTGCCTTATTCATATCATTAAAGGAGATATAAGGCTCATAACCAATAGAGGTAAGAATTTCAGCTACTTTGCGTAAAGAAACTTTTCTGTGATTGAAGATGATATCCACTTCTTTCTTCGTGAAATTCACTTTACTGCTAATGATGTTTTCATTGAGTTTATGCAAATTCTCCAACAAGTATAAACAACTGCTGCAATGGATTTGCGGCAGGTAAAAAGTTACATGCATCTGTACCTCGTCCTGATAAGACACGAGCGAACGGATAATTTTTTCATCATCTAAGAAAGCGAATTTGCCTTCGCGCACCTGTACTTTTTGGTTGCTCCCGGGGTTTTGCGAAAGCGCGTAATAATCGCACAAGCCATTGTTATTCAATATTTCAAATACCATCTTGCAACCTTCGCAACAAAAGGTTTTATCGTGTGCTATAATAGGTTGTTTACCGCAATCTTCGCCGCAATGATAGCATGCAGTACGCTTGCTGGTGGCTTGTGAATTCATAAATAAAAAGATATGGACAAAAGTATTTTAGTAATAAAATCTTCGGGTTGATAAAGGGCAAAAGAAAACATGATTTTGGTCAGGTGCAGGGCGGTGAAATGACAAAATTAGATTACTCACCTAATTATAATCATGTTTTAAAAATGTATGTACTTCTACTTTTGTTTCCATGAAAGAAAGTATTGCAATAGATGATGCATTAGTACAGAAATACAACTTGCCGGTGCCGCGCTATACCAGCTATCCAACAGTTCCTTACTGGCAGGAAGGGATTGATGTAAATGATTGGCAGGAAAATATAAAACAGCAATTCGCTATTCACAATAGCGCCAAGGGTATCAGCTTGTATATTCATTTACCTTTTTGTGAATCGCTGTGTACCTATTGCGGTTGTAATAAAAAAATAACTACCAACCACAAAGTAGAAGACGAGTATTTGGCAGCTATAGAAAAAGAATGGGAGTTGTATAAAGCGCTGATGCAGGAAAAGCCGGTAATACGTGAGATTCACCTTGGCGGTGGCACGCCAACCTTCTTTTCGCCACAAAACTTAGAGCGATTAATTACTAATATTTTAAAAGATGCAGTAGTACATCCGTTGGACGAATTCAGCATTGAAGGACACCCAAACAATACAACCAAAGAGCATTTGGAAATCTTGTATAAACTGGGCTTCCGCCGCATTAGTTATGGCGTACAGGATAACAATCCCGAAGTGCAGCGCGTCATCAATCGTATTCAACCAACAGAAAATGTAGCACGTGCTACAGAAACGGCAAGAGCTATTGGCTTTACTTCCGTTAATTACGATTTGATTTATGGCTTACCGCTGCAAACGGTAGAAAGTATCACCACCACTATTTTGCAAACTATTGAATTAAAGCCCGATAGAATTGCTTTTTACAGTTATGCGCATGTGCCCTGGACAAGCAAAGCGCAGCGATTGTTTGATGAACAGGATTTGCCATCGGCAGCAGTAAAACTGCAGTTGTATAAAAAAGGTAAAGAATTACTCACACAACACGGCTATTACGATATTGGCATGGACCATTTTGCATTGCCGCATGACGAATTGTACAAAGCACGTTTAGATGGCACTTTGCACCGCAACTTCATGGGTTATACCACACAACATGCCGGTATGCTTATTGGCTTGGGCGTTTCTTCCATTAGCGACAGTGGCAATGCGTATGCGCAAAATGAAAAGACGTTGCAGGATTATTACCTACGTGTAAGCAGCGGTCAATTAGCTGTTAAAAAAGGCTATTTCTTGAATGAAGAAGATTTGCATTTCAAGAGATACATTTTAGACATTAGTTGCAAAGGCAGAACACTGTTTAATGAAGATGATTTGCCTTTATTGAAACAATATAGCTTTCCTCAGTTAGAATCGTTGGAAGGGGATGGATTGATTTGTTATAACGAAACCGGCGTAGTAGTTACATCAACAGGGCAGCACTTCATCCGCAATATTTGCAGCGCATTTGATTTATACCTGCAACGTAAGGCTTTTGCAAAAACGGTTTTTAGTAAGAGTATATAATTTTGAACCAAAGAGAAACAGGAGTATAATCACAGAGGGGCACAGTATAACTTTGCTTACCAGGCAAAGCTTTTTAATCGTATAAAATTCTGGTTCAGACATGAGAATAGCCGTTTTCAGCACGTATCAATACGATCAAACATTTTTAAACGCTGCCAATACCGGGCACGAGTTGAGCTATTTTGTGATTCCATTAAACGAGCAAACAGCGGAGTTGACCAAAGGTTTTGATGCAGTTTGCGTATTTGTAAATGATAAAATAAATGCTGCAGTAATAAACATATTAAAGACTAACGGTGTTCAACTTATTGTGTTGCGTTGTGCCGGTTTTAATAATGTTGATATAAAAGCAGCCACTGCTGCCAATATTCCCGTTGTAAGGGTACCGGCTTATTCGCCGCAAGCAGTAGCCGAACATGCAATGGCATTGATTCTTACGCTCAACCGCAAAACACATAAGGCATATAACCGCATACGGGAAGGCAATTTTTCGCTGGAAAAATTGATGGGTTTTGATTTGTATAACAAGCAGGTTGCAGTAATAGGCACCGGCAAAATAGGCAAAGCTTTTTGCCATATTGTAAAGGGCTTTGGCTGCCACATCAAAGCGTTTGATGTATATCCGGATGCTTCACTGAAAGCATTGGGAGTTGTGTACGATACTCTGGAAAACACCTTACAGGAAGCAGACGTTATTTCACTGCATTGCCCGCTAACCAATGATACGAGGCATATCATCAACCAACAAACATTAAACCTGTTAAAGGATGGCGCAATGCTTATCAACACCAGCCGTGGCGGACTGGTAAAAACAGTGGACGTGATAGAGGCACTCAAAAGCGGCAGGCTTGGCTACCTGGGATTAGATGTATATGAACAGGAAGAAAAACTATTCTTTCACGACCACTCGGAAGATATTATCCAGGATGATATGATTACAAGGCTTATCTCATTTCCCAATGTACTCATTACAGCACACCAGGGATTTTTTACCAGGGAAGCAATGACCGAAATAGCGCATACCACGTTTGCCAACATAGACATGTTTGCTCAGCAAAAAGAGTTGGTAAACAGGGTGGTGGTATAAGGCTAATACAGTAGCTGTTGTGTACGCATTATTTTACAAATATTTTTCCTGTATAATCTTCAGATGGTGCAGCTCGTGTCCCGCAATAATGTACACCGCCGCACGCACGCTGAAAGGAGCGCCATTTGCAAAGCCCACATTTGCAAAAACATGGGGTTGAAAATTGTTGAATAATGCAACTGTGGATTTCCGCAGCAGTCCGTATTCTTCCATAATGTTACTTATGCTTCTTTCATTGGCATACAAATAAGGCGTGTACTCATCCTGCTCAAAACCCGGTAAGTTCGTTTTATCATTGCGTGCAATGCGCAACGCCCGGTAAGCCATGATGCGCTCGGTATCCATCATGTGCACCAGATTTTCTTTAATCGTCCATTTGCCGGGCGCATAAGCACTCAATAATTTTTCTTCCGGCAGGTTTATCACCAGCGAGTAAACAGTGTCAAAATTGGTTTGCAGGTGTTGCAATACCAGGCCATCATCCGGCACTTTTGATATATAGGCGGCGGTATAATCGCGGTATTCGCCTTCGGCAGGTTTTTGTATCAGTTGCATTGGATAAAGATAAACAGTACATGCATATCAATAATACAATTACTTCTTTTTAGCCTTTTCAACTTAAAAGAAGACGAACTCATAAAGTTGAAACCTGCTTTTGTGGTGTAACTTTTGCATATAGAAGTAGAAATACATTTTAGAAAAACATCAAGAAAAAAGCTGTGCTCCTTTCAACAACATTTGCTATTTTGCTGTATCCATGAAACTGATTAGTCCTGCCATATCTCGCCTTGCACGCCTGCGCTATGCGCAGATAGAAGAATGGATTGCCAATCCGCTCACCGCCCAGCGCGAAGTGCTTCAAGACCTTGTTACACACGGCCAGTACACTGAGTTTGGACGTAAGCACCATTTTACTGATATTTTCAACATCCGCACTTTCAAGCAGCATGTACCCATTAGCGAGTACAACGATATTAAGCCTTATGTAGAGCGGCTGATGCAGGGTGAAGAAAACCTGCTTTGGAATACGCCGGTAAGCTGGTTTGCCAAAAGCAGCGGTACTACCAGCGATAAGAGCAAGTTTATTCCTGTTACGGAAGAAAGTTTAAATGAATGCCACTACCAGGCCGCCAAAGACGTACTCACCTGTTATTACCATTTCAATCCCGAAAGTGACCTGCTTACCGGTAAAGGATTGGTAATTGGCGGTAGCCACCAGGTAAGCCAGTTAAATGAAGATATTTTTTATGGTGATTTGAGTGCAGTGCTACTACAAAATACGCCGTTTTGGGGACAATGGCTGCGCACGCCCGAATTATCTATTGCACTCATGGATGAATGGGAAAGAAAGATAGAAGCGCTGGCACAAAGCACCATTCAGGAAAATGTAACGTCTATTTCAGGAGTGCCTACGTGGACCTTGATTCTTATCAAATATATTCTCGAAATTACCGGCTGCAAAACTCTGAAAGAAGTATGGCCGAACCTGGAATTATACATTCATGGCGGCGTATCGTTTGTGCCTTATAAGGAGCAGTTTAACAAGCTGATTGGCGAAGACATTTATTATCTTGAAATGTACAATGCGAGCGAAGGGTTCTTTGCGGCACAAACTAATCCTTACGAGGATGGCATGACCTTATTTTTGCAGCATGGCATTTTTTACGAGTTTATGCCAGTGGAAGAATATGGCAAAGAAGCTCCAAAAACTATTGGCCTCAATAAAGTAGAATTGAATAAAAACTACGCTATCGTTATTTCTACCAATGGCGGTCTGTGGCGCTATCTTCCGGGCGATACGGTGCAGTTTACCTCGCTAAACCCTTTCCGTATCAAAGTAAGCGGGCGCATTAAGCACTACATTAATGCTTTTGGCGAAGAAGTAATTGTAGAAAATACTGATAAAGCCATTGCGGTTGCCTGCGAAAAAACAGGCGCTATCGTAAATGATTATACGGCAGCTCCGCTGTACTTCTCCGATAACAGCAACGGCGCACATGAATGGCTGATTGAATTTGAGTACGCTCCGGCTTCCATTCAACATTTTACCTACGAATTGGATTGTGCGCTTAAAGCACTTAACAGCGATTACGAAGCCAAGCGGCATAAGGACATTGCCCTGCGCATGCCAGTGGTACATATTTTACCAAAAAATGCTTTCAACTGCTGGCTGAAGCAAAGAGGTAAGCTGGGCGGACAACACAAAGTACCACGCCTCAGCAATGACCGGAAGTATGTAGAAGAGATTTTGAAAATAATATAACAAGGCTTGTAATAACAGCTACTCAATAAAAAAGAGACGTTACGTTAAAGTGTCTCTTTTTTATTGAGTATGATTTTTTACCTGTCTGCCGGCAATTTTTCTTCCGGGTCATCCAACAAATGTGTATTGCGATTGGCAGACTGATCTACCGTTTTTGCCTGCGGTACAGAAGGCTCACCACCTGTCTGGTTCTTATTATGATTTGATTTTGGTTCATTTTGACCATCGGCTACAAAAGGCTGATTACTCTGATTGCTGGCACCTCTTCCGGAGCTGCCATGCTTATTGTTATCTCCACGTCCAGACATAATAATACATTTTTTACAAGTTCACAAATAGGTTAACTATACCAGAAGTACAGTAATTGTGCCATCATCCGGCGCAGAGAATTAAGAAAGTAGTTTATGCGGAGAAAATACAACTGGCAAAAACTCTGTAACTCCTGTTCCCTGCCGGCAGGCAGTAAAAAACTACACGGCTGCGGGTTTAGGCGTTGCCGATGGTACAGTGGCTGCATATTTACGCTCGCCAATTTGCTGACGCCACATGGCATAATACAATCCCTTCTCTTCCAGCAGTTCGCTGTGTGTACCCATTTCAGCTATACGTCCTTTTTCCAGCACATAAATTCTATCGGCGTGCATAATGGTACTCAGGCGGTGTGCAATCAGCACGGTTATTTGTTCGCGCTGTGCAGAGATGTTTTTTATAGTGGTGGTAATTTCTTCTTCAGTAATAGAATCCAGTGCAGAAGTTGCTTCATCAAATATTAATAATCTTGGATGGCGCAACAGTGAGCGTGCAATGCTAATACGTTGTTTTTCACCGCCGCTTAATTTTAGCCCACCTTCGCCAATCATTGTATCCAATCCTTTTTCGGCACGGGCAAGCAAGCCATTACAACTTGCCTGGTACAGAACGTTTTGAATATCTTCTTCCGTGGCAGCAGGATTTACAAATAATAAATTTTCTTTTATTGTACCGGAAAATAATTGCGTATCCTGCGTTACAAAACCTATTTGTCCGCGCAACTGATCAAAATCTATATCCTGCTCGCGAATACCGTTGTATAAAATGGTACCCTGTTGCGGATAATATAAACCCACCAGCAGTTTTACCAAAGTACTTTTGCCTGCACCGGACGGACCTACAAAGGCAATCGTTTCTCCATTCTTTACCTCGAAACTAATGTTGTCCAAAGCCTTAAACTGTGCCGTTTGATGTTTAAAAGTCACATGGCTGAATTGCAGGGTTTCTATCAATCCAACATGCTGTGGTATGGCTGGCTTTGGTTCACCTTTTTTTTGCATTAAAGATTGAAAGTTATTGAGCGATGCCTCTGCCTCGCGATAGGTGATAATAATATTGCCAATTTCCTGCAAAGGACTAAAGATAAAGAAGGAGAAAAACTGCATGGTTACCAGTTGACCGGCATCTAAAACATGATGAAAAATCAACCACATCAATACGAACAAAATAGTTTGCCGCAATGTATTGACCATCGTACCTTGTATAAAAGAGATGCTACGGATACGTTTCACCTTGGTCAGCTCCAGGTTTAAAATCTTATAAGTGTTCTTATTTAACCGCTCTACTTCCTGCTGCGTTAATCCCAGGCTTTTTACCAGCTCAATGTTGCGGAGCGATTCGGTAGAAGCCCCGGCGAGCGCATTGGTTTGAGAAACAATATTTTTTTGAATACTTTTTACTTTCCGGCTCAGTACACTGGTAGCCCATGTGATAATAAAAATACCTACAAAGTACACCAGCGGCAGCGACCAGTGAATACGGAATGAATAGATGGTCACAAACAAAATACCCACCACAATAGCAAACAGCACATTTACAAAACTGGTGATAAATTTCTCTGTGTCGGTGCGCACTTTAGTAAGCGTGCTCAATGTTTCGCCGCTGCGCTGGTCCTCAAAGTCCTGGTAAGGCAGCTTCATAGCATGGCGCAAACCATCGGTAAAAACCTTAGCACCAAATTTTTGCTGAATAACATTTGTGCAATAATCCTGGAAATTTTTAGCAATACGGCTTATCATGGCTACGCCAATAGAGGCAAGTAAAAGCATGCCCACTGCTTTGCCAAATGTGCCAAACTCGGGATAATTAAACTGTGCCGGGTCTTTATTGAAATCAGCAGCAAGATTGATGATTTTACCAAAGATGATAGGATCAAGTAAAGAAAAACTGGTGTTAATGGCTGCGAGCAGCAAGGTAAGCGCCACAAGCCATTTATAAGGTTTGAGGTATTGTAGTAAAATTTTCATAGATAAGATATCCAATTAGCGGATTAACAAATGTAACAAGGAAGCAAGAATGCATCGTCATGTTTGAGTTAAGAATAGGAAAACGGATACATGAAAGTTGTTCAAGACTCAATGTTCATACTTTGGAATTGAATGTTGCGATATTTTATACATTATTCTGTTATATGCTATTAACATAATTCCAAAAATCTATTAAAAGTATTATGCAAGCATTTAGATAAAGTTTTGATTAATCAGCTGTTGATATAGCCCTTTTCTTTTAAAGGGTTCTTAAAAATTGGTATTCCATTCAACTCGCATACAATTTGTGCATCTTATTTCGTATCTAATTAAAAAGTCCTTAAAAATTTAATTTAAACATTTATGAAAAAGACAGGAGCATGGTTGGCAGCAGCGGCTATGATGGTATTGCTTGGAGCCTGCCAAAAAGATGCAGTGAGTAACCTAAGCACAGAGGAATCGCGTATTTACATTACAGACCACGATTCAACAGTTGATTTTTCTTCGTACAAAACCTATAGTATCTCCGACTCTGTAGCGGTGATAGATGGTAACCAGAGCACCAAACAACTGGACGAGGCAGACGCAGCCTATATAACTGCGGTAAAAAAGTACATGGATGGAATGGGGTACACACAGGTAACAAAAAATGATCACCCCGATCTTGGCGTTGATGTCAGCCATATCATCAATACTTCTACCGGCGTGGTAAGTTATCCCGATTATTGGGGCTACTACGACTACTATTATGATCCTTTTTATTGGGGTTATGGTGGTTACGACTATTATGTACCCTACGCCTACGATGTATACACCGTACGTGAAGGTGCATTGTCCATTGACTTATTGGATTTAAAAAATGCGGCCTCTACCAACAAGATAAACCTGGTATGGACAGGTGTGATACGTGGTGAAGGTATTTTAAATGCTTCTACAGCAGAAAGCCAGGTAAAGGCTTTGTTTGATCAATCTCCTTATTTAAAAACAAATGATTAATGGTATGAAACAGTTTAGAATTATAGTAGCAGCAGCGGTATTATTATTAATTGGAAGCATGGCAGCAAATGCACAATCAGGTCAGTTGAGGTTGGATTTGAATTATAATTATAGCCTGCCTTTGGGTAGCTTCAAAAGTGACCTTGTCAGCAGCGGCAGTCCACGTGGTTTTAATGGTTCGCTGCAATATGGTATCAACAATAAATGGGCGGCAGGATTAGGAGTTGGATATCAGGATTATTATCAAAAATATCCACGTGCAGTATATCAGTTGGATAAAACACAAGCTGTTTCCGCTGTATTAACCAATTCCATTCAGGTAATACCTGTGATAGCCAAAGGTACATTTATGCCAATGGGTGGTAAAGGTGTGGTACAACCTTATATTAATGTTGGAGCTGGCGTTGGCATTGTAGATTTTAAGCAGTATTTGGGCGAGTTTACCTCTACCAATAAAACCAGTGCTTCATTTGTAGCACAGGGCGGTGCAGGTGTGATAATTCCATTTGGACGGCTTAGTTCTTCGGGTGTAAAACTCGGTGCTGATTACAATTATGTGCCTTATAAAAACTTTGGCTACAACAATCTTAGCTCGCTAAACTTCCATGCGGGTGTATTTTTCCCGTTGCGGTAAGCAAGCTCATTATTTTACAACAAAGCCTCTCTTTGCATAGGAGAGGCTTTTATTTTGTATAATTATGTGTATGTATATAATTAAAAACGGTACTTATATTGATGCCAATTGAGCTTGTCGTAATCACTAATACCGAAACTTGCAACAGGTAAAAGCTTTAGCAAAATAGCAATATGCCAAACCTGAATGAAAATAGTCTTAATAAAAAACGCTGACAGGGTTGAGAACCCTGTCAGCGTTTTTTATACAAGTACATTCAACGATTAATAATTAATTACCTGCTCTTCTATCAGCTCCGGAATTTCGCGCCACTCGTACTGCTGGTTACGAAGCTGCGGCTCAAAACCAGCCTCGCGGATAGCGCTCTGAATAGTTTTAAAAGTAAAACGATGCGGTGCACCGGCAGCACTTACTACATTTTCCTCAATCATAATGCTGCCCCAATCATTTGCTCCGGCATGGAGGCAGAGCTGCGCAGTCTGTCTACCTACCGTCAGCCAGCTTGCCTGTACATTTACAATATTAGACAACATAATGCGGCTTAAGGCTATCATTCTTATATATTCTTCAGCAGTTGTCAAATTATGCACCCCGCGAATGCGTGTCAATAATGTATCCACATCCTGAAAGGTCCAGGGAATAAAAGCAAGAAACCCTTTCGCTTCAGCAGGCTTCATTGCCTGTACCTCGCGCAGGCGTACCAGGTGAATAAACCGTTCTTCAATGGTTTCTACATGCCCAAACATCATGGTGGCACTGGTGGTAATATTTAGTTTGTGCGCCTCGTGCATGATAGCCAGCCATTCGTCGGCACCACATTTTCCCTTGCTGATCAGGCGGCGAACTCTGTCAACTAAAATCTCAGCTCCGGCACCAGGTAAAGAACTTAGTCCGGCTTTCTGCAATTCTATTAATACATCCCGATGGCTCATTTTTTCCAGCTTGCAGATATGCGCTACTTCGGGCGGCCCGAGCGCATGTAGCTTTAAAGTTGGAAACTCCTGCTTTATCTGCCGGAAAGTTTTAGTATAAAAATCAAGCCCGAGATCAGGATGATGACCACCTTGTAAGAGCAGCTGGTCTCCACCATATTTAAAAGTTTCTCTAATCTTACGGCGATACGTATCCATATCGGTGATGTATGCCTCCGGATGACCGGGAATACGATAAAAATTACAAAACTTACAATTTGCTACACATACGTTGGTGGTATTTACGTTTCGGTCTATCTGCCAGGTTACTTTTCCATGTGGTACCTGTTTTTTACGGAGTGTATCGGCTATCTGCATCAGCTCGGCAAGGGGAGCATGATGGAAGAGAAAAACACCTTCTTCTACGGTCAAAAACTCAAAGTTTAATGCTTTGTCGTACAACGCTGCTATATCCATGTGTACACTTAATTTAATAGCAGCAAAAATACAATGGTATTAACGAATGGGAAAAGAGATAGTGGTAATACAGTGTTATTATGAGTTATAGTGTAACAAAAAAGAGCAAACCGAAGAAATATAACGCTGATTATAGCAGAGCTGCCTATTCAAGACAACCAGCAGCCCTTTATGTGGAGAAGTTATTTTAAACTGTATTTTGCAGGATGAACTCAACAATCAACGTTGCACATAAAAAACGCATACTTTTCCTGTAATGTCTTCACAGGAAAAGTATGCGTTATAATAGTACTATCAAATACTTATAGTTTGTAAGGACAGCTATTTATTATTCATATCCGTTAGGCTTTAATAAAGGATTTGCATTCAAAGCACGGGCAGGAATAGGAAATACAGACCTGTCTCTGGAATCTTTAGGTTTATCCCACCAGGCTTCGCCAAATCTATCCCAGCGTACAAGGTCTGTTCTGCGATGACGCTCGCCAATAAATTCACGGCCTAATTCGAGTACAAATTCATTATCTGTTAATGTACCTAAATTATTAACATAGCTATGTGTAGCCCATTTATCTTCCGGAAAGTTTCTTTTACGAACAGCATCTAACAATTCTGCCGCAGCCGCTTTGTCTCCTGCACGATATTTACACTCAGCTAAAGCATAATAAATTTCTGCTAAACGGATTTCAGGAGCGGAGTTGAACTGAAATAAATCTTCAGACATAGGCAGCCAAGGAAATTTCAACAATCTTACGCCCGAATTTTCTTCGCCGGTAGTAACATGCGAGCCTTCGCTCCACCTTCCGCCCGGCTTTTCCGAAAAACGGGCTACCTGGTCTACAAAATACAACGGCTTACCATTGTATTCTTCGGTTCCAAGCACCATTTTAGTACTGTCAAAGCCATACCCCTGGGCATAATTAAACTCGTATTGTTGTCCTATCAGGAAAAATCCTTCGTAAGAAACACCTGTGCCTGTAGTTTTAAATGGTTGCTTGCGAAAATCATCATCACTATATCTTTCATAAGGCATTCCCAAGTCGTCGTTATAAAGGTTTCCTTCCATATCTCGCGAAGGTGTTAAGTGGATACCATTCCAGCCTCCCCAATCGTTATCCAGCGAGTATCTTTCCTGATAATGCATCATTGCATTGTACATCCAGCTAAATTCATAAATGTTTTTAGCGTGCGGAAATTCAAAAATATTTTCAGGAGATCTGTAACCATTTTCGCCAGAGCGGAAAGGACCCCTGTAATCAGGATCTATAGTGTAACTACCATATTTGCCATCAATAATATCCTGCGCTACCTGTGCACATTCATTATACCTTGGAGTGCCAGTCCATTTTTCAGAATTTAAATACAAGCGTACCAGCAAAGCCGCTGCACCACCCTGGTCCCAACGGCCTACTTTTCCATTAACAGGCAGTCCGGGCAACGATTCTTTCAATTCTTTTTCTATATAAGCAAATACTTCTTCCGGTGTTGATTGAGCCTTTATTTCCTGCGGATTTTCTATAATGGGCACAGTACGGAAGAAATCTATCAGAAATAAATAAAACCAGGCACGCAAAGTTCTTAGTTCTGCAATATGCTGTGCCTTATCTGCTTCGGTTAAGCCGTAACTCGGATAATCCAGTGTAGACATGTCACGAAGAATAATGTTGCACTGTGCAATACCCTGGTATGGACCTACCCAGCCTCCGTTTACATGATTGTCGTCGGGCGTCCAGTCATGGCCATGCAAACGAACCCAGTCTCCGCCATCGTATCCATGTTTACCTTTTTGCGTCCATACAAATTGGTCGGCTGTTAATTCCGAAATCAGCCATCTGTCTCCATCCCAGCCGCACCAGTGCCCATGTTCATACGGGCGTGTAAGAGCTGCGATAATAGTATTCTTATCCTGATAATAATTGCCCGAAGTTAAATCGCTAAAAGGCTCTTCTTCCAGCTTGGTACAGGCTGTTCCCGCTATTATTATGAATAGTAAAAAGTATAGAAATTTAGTTTTGTTCATACTGCTATATTATAATACGTTATACAATTTTTAAATCAGAAACTAATTTGTGCACCTAAAGAGATATTAGTGGTAATAGGATATACATTTAAATCTCCATAACCTGGTGTTAAGCCTGTTACGCTTACAGTAGTAGGATTTAAACCGGTGTACTTGGTAAGTGTAAACACATTTCTTACACTCGAGTAAATTCTGATATTGCTTATGCGTTGGATTTTAGGTTTGATGCTATAACCTAATGTCAGGTTTTCTAATCTAAAATAATCTCCGTTTTCGAGGAAGTAATCGGTAATAACCTTGCCCGATGTAATCTGGCCATTACGTGTATAAGCATCCTTAAGCAGGTTTACACCCGGCTCGGCCTGCAAACCATAATACATCTGGTACAGGTTGATAATTTTATAATCGAAGCGGCCGGTGAAAAACAGTGTAAGGTCGAAGTTTTTAAAATTGAGCGAATTATTCCAGGACAATTCATAATGCGGTGTTCCGTGTCCCAGATAAACTCGGTCTCTGTCGCGGTTACCTTCGCTGGAAGCTACAATTTTCTCTTTTCCTACTATACCATCTTTCCATATCAGAATTTTTCCTTCTTCATCTACGCCTGCGTATTTATACCCGTAAAAACTGCCAATTTCGGTATTATCTTCCAGGCGGTAAGCAGGACCAGGATTACCAGGCGAAGGAAGATCACCCAACTCTCTGTAAGCCGCATGATATTGATCGTTAGACCAGGATTTCAATTTTGCCTTTATGTAAGAGCCGGTAAAAGTGGTAGAATAGCTAAAGTTTTGGTTTTTAATGGCATTCCAGTTTAAAACCAGTTCCACACCTTTTGCACTTGTATTACCCACGTTTACAAATATTTGTTCCTGCACATAAGAGCCAACCGGAACATCGTAATTTGAAAGTAAATCTGTGCTTCTGCGGTCAAAAACATCCAGGCTACCGCTTAACTTATAATTAAATAAAGAAAAGTCTACACCTATATTATAAGAGATAGCTTTTTCCCATCTTAAATCTGCATTGAAGTTGTTTGCAGGCCCATACACCTGTATCCACTGTCCCAAATCATTCAGATAACGGCCATAGCCTGTGTATCTTGACAGCGAAGTATAACGCGGAAAGCCGGAGCGACCTGTTTCTCCATAAGATACGCGAAGTTTAAGATCGTTAATTGCTTTAGAGCTGGCAATAGCCGGCAACCTCGAAAGGCGCCAGGCAGCCGATACAGCCGGAAACATACCCCATTTGTTATTTGCGCCAAACTTGGTATTGCCCTCATAACGTGCCGAAGCGGTTAGAAAATAGGTATTATCAAAGTTGTAATTCACCCTACCGAGAAATGCAATTGTTTTTTCCCTGCTCTTCCAGGAGTCCATACCTAAGCGTCCTTCCTCCAAATTCCAGCTTCCTGCATCCAGGTTATTGTATCCAAACGCATCAGAAGGAAAATTCATGTTCTCAGCCCAAAATCCCTGGTTGTTAAATTCCTGGTAGGAGTAACCTCCTACAGCCTTAATATCGTGTTTATTAAACCTTGCACTATAGTTACCCAGCCACTCCAGTGTATAATCTATCCATTTTTCAGACTGTAAACGCGCGCGTCCTGTACGGTTGTTAGATATAGATTCGGCTGATTGGGAAGTGTAATATTCCCTTTTTAACATATCATGATATTGGCGTGCCAGCCTCAGCTCTGAATTTAAATTCTTTGTAAGATTTAGCCGGAAATTAAGATCTACAATGGAATATGTTTGGTCTGCTCCGTTCTCCCTGGCTTTTAGATACTGAACAGGATTATATGTATCATACCCTTGTAAAAAGTTGTATCTTGTAGGGTCGGCAGTATCCATAATAGGGATGGTAGGGTTTAGCTTAACTGCCTGTTGAAAGGCTTCATAATTGGTATATTCTTCATTTGCAACCCTGTAAGTTATATTACCATTAACTTCCAATAAGCCATCTAATGCTCTTTGTTGAAAGTTTGCAAGAAAACCGTACTCTTTTCTGCTGGTAGCGATGTCTATACCGGTTTTATCGCGGTAATTGCCGGAGATTCTGAACCTGGTATTTTCGTTTCCACCGCTAAGAGCAAGAAAATGGTTTTGGCCAAAGTTGTTTTTTCTGATAAGTGCATCATACCAGTCTGTTCTTGCGCCTCTGTCTACATCTCTGTTATGCGAAAGAAATTCCTCCGGCGAAAGAATATCCGGCCTTGCCGCTATTATATCCTTCTCGATGTAGCTGTCGTAAGTCAGCACCACCTTTCCTGCTTTACCGCTTTTGGTTTGAACCAGAATAACGCCATTAGCGCCTCTCGAGCCATATATAGCAGCAGCAGAGGCATCTTTTAATACTGTTATAGACTCAATATCCTGCTGGGCAACATTGCGAAGGTCGCCACCCGGCATGCCATTAATAATAATAAGTGGTCCATTACCTGCTTCTATAGAGGCAGCACCGCGCACCTGAACGTCTGTGCTACGGTTAGGATCTGCCGCAGCCGGGTTGGAAATAGTTACACCTGCAACTTTTCCCTGCACCAACTGAAGTGGACTGTTAACTGCCCCCTGCAAAAAGTCTTTGCTGGTAACGGTAGTTACTGCACTGGTTAAGTCTTTCTTTTGCACCGAGCCATAGCCCACTACCACTACCTCTCCCAAATCTGTATTAGATTGTTGGAGCTGCACGTTTAAACTGGTTTGTCCATTGAGACTCACTTCTTTAGAAAGATATCCTACAGAAGAAAAGTTTAAAACAGCATTTAGGTTGGCAACATTTATAATAAATGTGCCGTTACTGTTGCTGATAGCTGAATTTTTTGTGTTGCTCTCTGTTATTGTAACACTTGGTATTCCCCTGCCGGTGCTGTCGGTTACCGTACCGGTAACTTTAGTTTCACTGTTGGCCTGAGAATAAGCATTACTGAGGAAGGCACACACAAGCAAAGCAAATAAAAGCAGCTTTAGTTTTTCTCTAAAAAAGAACTTTGTAATTGGAGTTTTCTGAGCAATTGCTGGTAAATTGATTAGCATAGCAAATTGGTTATATTGGTTAGTCATAAATTTCTCTAGAACAAGCACACCTATCCAACTGTTCAGTTTATTATTGGGATATAGATATGCCTTTCCGGGCAGCAAAAAGCAGTAGCTCTTTAACCGATGCAATTATCAATTCTATGTATAAAACTTTTCTGGTACAATCGTTTTACCTCTTTCATTTAAAAAGAGAAGATGTTTTAAGTTAGCTGTTTTAAAATTCTTTTAGATGTCGTTGGCTAAACACGGATTCTTTTGCAACCAAACGAAACATCCACAATAATTTTTAGTCTTCAATAAGGACGGCTTCAAAGGTAATTGTTATTTATTTGTTATTTACAGTTAGCATAAAAAATACATTTTTATTCGTTCCCAGATAGTATAGCAGTAAAGTCCTCTACGTACAACAATATCGGTATAAGTAGTAATGATAGCTTTTTACATATGTTAATGATTCATTCAAATCCAACACCAGTGCTCAATAGGTACTTACCCTATATTCATCACCCGATGCCGTAATTATTATTAAGCTGTTATAGAAGTGTAAGCACTAAAATAAAGATTGATGTAAGTGAAAAACGGTAGAAATGAAGGAAGATCAACCAAACGCTTCATTCAAATTTGTTTGATGTGTAATTAAAATAAAATTAAACAATCGTTTAATTCATTGATAGTAATACCTTTAACTCATGGTAGCTTTTTATATACGTAATTATTCTGAAAAAGGTACAGTTGTTATTATTTAAAGTAATGCTTCCGGCTTATTAACAAAGGGCATAAGATTTACCACTTATCTGAAACTTTTAACAACTATACGTTGGAACAATCATTTTTTTGGAGTTAATTTCGTTACCCGATTCACTATTTTTTTAAGTAGTATTTATTTCTATGTTTTCATAGAAATGATTAATTTAATTTTTAAAGCTAATTTCCTCTGGATATAAACGGATAGAGATTTTTCAATTATGGCAACAGCTAATAAGAAACCTGCAAAAGCTCGCACAGCTAAAAGCAGTACAACCAAGGCAGCCAATGCTGCAGCTACACTTAGTGATTTTGACATTCATACACATTTACAAACCAACTTTGGCTTCGAAACATTCAAAGGCTTGCAGGAAGATGCAATTAAAAGCTTGCTCAGTGGCAAAGACACATTTGTGATTATGCCAACTGGTGGTGGTAAAAGCCTTTGCTACCAACTGCCGGCATTAATGCTGGATGGTTGTGCTATCATTGTAAGCCCACTGATAGCCCTGATGAAAAACCAGGTAGACCTGGTACGCGGCTATAGTGAAAATGATAATGTGGCGCATTTTCTTAATTCTTCTTTAAACAAAGGACAAATAAACCAGGTAAAAGCCGACCTGCTGGATGGTAAAACAAAGCTGCTGTATGTAGCGCCTGAGACGCTTACCAAGCAGGAAAACCTGGACTTTTTTAAAGACCTGAAAATCTCCTTTTTTGCGGTGGACGAAGCACACTGTATTTCGGAATGGGGACACGATTTTCGCCCGGAATATCGCCGTTTGCGCGAAATGATGGATATTATCAATCCAAATATTCCTGTGATTGCTTTGACAGCTACAGCTACACCCAAAGTACAAAGCGACATCGTAAAAAATCTGGACCTGCGCAGCCCGAATGTGTTTATTTCTTCGTTTAACCGTCCTAATCTGTACTACGAAATTGTTCCCAAAGTGAAGAAGGAACAAACTGTAAAAAGTATTGTTCGCTTTATTACGCAGATGAAAGGCAAAAGCGGTATTATTTATACTTTAAACAGAAAAACTACTGAAGAACTGGCTGAGTTGCTGGTAGCTAATGGCATTAAAGCTGTTGCTTACCACGCCGGTCTGGATGCAAAATTGCGTGCGGAAAGACAAGACCAGTTTTTGAATGAAGATGTACAGGTAATTGTTGCGACGATTGCATTTGGAATGGGTATTGACAAGCCGGATATCCGCTTTGTAATTCACTTCAACATACCAAAATCTATTGAAAATTATTACCAGGAAACTGGTCGCGCCGGTAGAGATGGGCTGGAAGGAAAATGCTTATTGTATTATTCACATAAGGATGTATCCAAACTGGAGCATTTGATGCGCGATAAGCCGTTGAGCGAACGTGAGGTTGGTGCGCAGTTAATTAATGAAACACTGGCATTTGCCGAAACTTCAGTGTGTCGTCGTAAGGTGCTGATGCACTACTTTGGTGAAGATTGGCATAGTGAAAACTGCGGCAACTGCGATAACTGTTTGCATCCAAAAGAAAAAATAGAAGCAAAAGACGAAGCGTGCAAGGTATTAAGAGTTGTAAAAGCATTAGATGAGCGTTTTCCTGCCGATTATGCAGTGGCTATTCTGACCGGCAAGGCAACGCCACAGGTAAGCATGTACCGCCACGAAAAGCTGGACGTATTTGGTACTGGTAAAGATAAAGATGACCATTTCTGGAATAGCTTGATTCGCCAGTTGTTACTGGCTAATCTGCTGCGCAAAGACATAGAAGAATATGGCTTGCTGAAGTTTACCGAAGCAGGTGAGAAGTTTTTAAAGAAACCAACTTCATTTAAGATTGTACTCAACAACCTGTTTGAAGATGCTAATGAAGACGATGAAGAAACCGAAGGTGGCAATGCTACCGGCGCTGCAGCAGATGAAAAGCTGTTTGAAATGCTGAAAGAACTTCGCCAGAAGGAAGCTAAGAAAAAAGGCCTGCCGCCATTTGTTGTTTTCCTGGAAAGCTCGTTGATAGATATGGCTACCATGTACCCGACTACGATGGCTGAACTGGAGAAATGCCAGGGCGTGAGCAAGGGTAAAGCTTTTAAGTTTGGTAAACCATTTATTGAATTGATTGCCAACTATGTTGAAGCCAATGATATAGAAAAGCCGGATGATTTTGTAATGAAAAGCGTGGCTAACAAGAGCAGTAATAAGATTTACATTATTCAGAATGTAGATAAGAAAATACCGCTGGAAACTATTGCCCGCAACAAGGACTTAAGGCTGGATACCTTGCTGGAAGAGATGGAAACCATTGTAGCAAGCGGCACCAAGCTAAACCTGAATTATGCAATTGATGATATGCTGGATGAAGATGATCAGGATGAAATTATTGATTACTTCAGAACCTGCGAAACATCCTCCTTGCAGGTAGCACAGGAAGAACTGGCAGACAGTCATTACAACTGGGAACAATTGAAGATTATGCGTATCAAATTCCTTAGCGAATACGGTAATTAATTGTAGAGTATACATCATATACTTTGTAAACCTCCTGAACAACTCAGGAGGTTTTTGCTTTTAAACTACAGAAGCAAAGCTCGCAAAAACACAGAGGAACCCAGTAAAGAAATCTGGTTTTCAACAGCAATAGAATATTTCCTGTTTACAATTAGAACATCTCTGCGCAGCTTTATGTTCTTTGTGCCTTTGTCGTTCAAAAATGTAGTGCGAAAAAATATGGAAATTTCAACCTTCGCCATCTCATAAGAAAACCAATTCTTATGGCAGAAGTACAAACCGTTGTTCTTACCGGCAAAAAAGGAAATACTAAAAGCAAAAGTTATCTACCCGCGTAGACTTAACACCAATGGTGGACTTAGGATTTTTACTCATTACTTTCTTTATTTTTACCACAACACTGAGCGAGCAAAAAGCAATGAGGCTCAATTTGCCACAGGATAATGATTCGAAAAATCCGCCTACCACAGCCGAAACTAAAACCCTTAACTTGCTACTATGCAAAGGCAATAAGGTGAAATATTATTCAGGTAATAATTTGAATGAAATGAAAGAAACCGACTATTCACCAACAGGCATTCGCAATGTGATTTTACAACAAGAACAACAAGTAGCTAACCGCTTTGGTGACCGCCGCCAAACAATGGTATTGATAAAGCCCACCGAAGATTGCACATATGAGAATATTGCCAACACCTTGGATGAAATGACTATTAATGATGTACAACGCTATGTTTTGATGGACATCAACAAAGAAGAATTAAATTATATAAATTAATAAGCTTTTGTATAAAATCTATCATTTTGTCTAATTCTATTGCGCTGTATCACCATTCTTTTCCATTGGCATATCGTTTGGGCTGATTACCTTCTATTCCTTAAAATTCAATACAGGCCTTTATGTTAGCGCAAAAGAATACCTCTGCTTTAGGAAATAACATGCCGCCCTATTTTGATATTGTTGCAGATTGTTCAGGACAGTTGGTGGTAAAAATATTGGATATCCAGGGTAAGTGGGCAAAGACAATCAAACAAACAGTAGGCGATGGTATGCAAAAGCTTTCCATTAATGTAGATGATTTAAAGAATGGAATATATGTATTGAATATTTTTAATGATTTTGGTTTTGTAAAATCAATACGCTATACAAAAGGCTAAAGTTTAAACCAATAAAATATATATAAGAAACCCGCTTGTATAAGCGGGTTTCTTATTGAATAACATGTTACTTTTGGCGCAATTCCTTAGCTTAAATCACCTCTAAAATCATTCATTGCTTGGTTTTAAAACGCCATATTCCTTTTTTAAAAGCGGTATTCTTATATAGTATTACAGCCTTTGGTGGTCCCCAAGGTCACTTTGGTATGATGCTTAAAACATTTGTCCATCAGCGCAAGGATGTAACAGAAGAGGAGTTAATGGAGTATAATGCGTTTTGCCAGATGTTGCCAGGTGCTTCATCCACGCAAACACTCACCTTAATAGGTTATAAGCGCGGTGGACTACCATTGGCTTTACTTACATTGCTGATATGGATTTTGCCCGCTTGTACTTTAATGAGCTTGCTTTCTTTTCTGCTTAATTTTATAGACGATAAAGACATTAACACCAATATTTTCCATTACATCCAATCTATGGCGGTTGGCTTTATTGCCTTTTCAGCTTACAGATTGTTTAAAATCTCTATTCATAATACTATTACCCGCGTTATCATGCTGGTAGTAGCAGTATTAACCTTTGCGCTCTTTAAATCACCCTGGATTTTTCCTTCCTGCCTTATTGCAGCAGGTATCGTTACCAACTTCAGCGACAAACGTTATCCAGACATTAAAGAGCCAAAGAAAAAAATCAAGTGGGGTAATATCATCATTTTTCTAAGCCTTTTTGCATTAGCCGGCTTTGTGAGTGAAACAGCAAGAAAGCAGGAGTGGAAAAACCGTGGACCATACAACCTGTTTGAAAACTTTTATCGTTTTGGCAGCCTTGTATTTGGTGGAGGCGATGTGCTAATGCCGATGATGTATGAGCAGTATGTTGTAAGGCCTCAGATACCTAAAGTACGGCAAAAAAACCCGAATGCTTTACACATGTCTAAAGCCGAATTTTTAACCGGCTCCGGCATGGTACGGGCTATTCCGGGCCCGGTATTTTCAGTTGGTGCTTTTGTAGGCGGGATGGTATTGCGGGATAGAGGACAAGGTTTGCAATTGGTTGGATGTATTATTGGTACTGTTGCTATTTTTTTGCCTAGCGCTTTATTAGTCTTATTCTTTTTTCCGGTCTGGAGCAATCTCAAGAAATACATTGTTATTTATCGTTCTTTGGAAGGCGTTAAAGCAGCGGTGGTTGGCATTATCACAGGTGCAAGTTTGTATCTTATAAAGGATGTATTTACCAACACAGGCTGGAGTGTACATGACGTTGTTTTAAATATAATAGTCATTGGCTCTACCTTCTATTTGCTTTCTTTTACCAGAGTACGGGCGCCGTTTATCGCTGGCGGTTGCCTTCTTTTGGGTCTGATAGCATAAGCTATTGATAATATTTATTATCAACAATCTCCTGATAGACTTTAGCTGTAAGCATATACCGGACACTTTTTCTTGCTTTTAACTGATTACGGATTTGCGTAGCAGAAATCTCAAGCAAGGGCGCACCTTGTAACAGCGTATGTTTCCCAGGCATATCTGTATTTACTTTAAAACCCGGGCGCTCGTATACGATTATCTCATAACCCCGCAACAACAATTCAAAATTTTTCCAGTTTTTAATGTTCTGAAAACTATCTGAACCCATAATTACAACAAATTGGTGCTGCGGATATTTTTCACTCAAGTAAGTTAGCGTATCGATGGTGTAGGAGGGAACAGGTAATTTAAATTCCACATCCGAAACCTGGAGAGCCGGATTATCCTCAATTGCCAGCCTAAGCAGGTGTAACCGGTGATAAGCGTTTAGCAAAGTAGAAGAACTTTTTAAAGGGTTTTGTGGCGAAAGAACAAACCATACCTGCTCTACCGAGGTATTGTTGTAAACATACTCGCTAATAATTAAATGCCCGATATGTATAGGATTGAAAGAACCGAAGTACAAGCCAATTTTCATATAGTATTCAACTCCTCTACAAAGATAGATGCCGCTTCATTTAATCGTAAGCTTAAGTTGTAACCTGCAACGGTTACCGAAATAGGGTCTCCCAATGGCGCCACTTTTTCTACCTTTATTTTTTCACCCGGCACACAGCCCATTTCCATTAGTTTGATAAAAATTTCATCGTTTTCAAATTCTTTTATCACCGCACTTACGCCCGCCTTTACTTCTGATAGTCTTTTCATAATTGAGCACAAAGGTACACTTAGCTAAAACCTTGTTATTACGAATTGTGGAATGAGCCATTTTTGCCATAACAATTTCTTACTACCTAATTTTGTACTTATGTCTGTTGTAAAGTTTCATACGGTAGATACTAATGTAGCTTTGACACAAAAAACAAAGCTTAAGCAGTTTATTAAACATATTTGTTCATCGGAAGGAAAAGAGTTAAATAAATTAGATTGTATTTTTTGCAGCGACGAATATCTACTCACTTTAAATCAGCAGTTTTTGCAACATGATTATTATACAGATATTCTCACTTTTGATTTATCTAAGGACAGCGCAACTATTACCGGTGAAATTTATCTCAGTATAGATAGAATTAAGGAAAATGCAATACTCAACAATGCTTCTTACTTAATTGAGTTAAAAAGAGTGATTTTTCACGGCATATTACACTTATGCGGTTATTTAGATAAAACCGAAAGTGAAAAACAGCTAATGACCGAAAAAGAAAATTATTACTTAGAACAATTCGATATGTTTCACGTGGAAAGTAGATGAGATTTCCACAAGAAAAAAGAATACAACTATGTTTCAAGAATATGATGTGATAGTGGCGGGCGCCGGACATGCAGGAAGCGAGGCAGCGGCAGCAGCAGCTAATATGGGCAGTAAAGTGCTGCTTATTACGATGAACATGCAGACTATTGCGCAAATGAGTTGCAACCCCGCTATGGGCGGCATCGCAAAAGGACAAATAGTGCGGGAAATAGATGCACTTGGCGGCTACAGCGGTATCGTTACTAATAAAAGTATGCTGCAATTTAGAATGTTGAACAAAAGTAAAGGTCCTGCCATGTGGAGCCCAAGGGCGCAATGTGACAGAATGCTATTTGCCCTTAGCTGGCGCGAAATGCTGGAAAACACGCCTAACTTGGACTTTTATCAGGATACGGTAAAAGAAATTGTTGTAAAAAATAATCGGGTAGCCGGCGTAGTAACTGGTATGGGCCATCACATCTATGCTAAAGCAGTAGTACTCACCAGCGGTACGTTTTTAAATGGAGTAATTCATATCGGTGAAAAAAAGTTCGGCGGCGGCAGGGTAGCAGAAAAAGCTGCAACAGGTTTAACAGAGCAATTGGTGGAACTTGGCTTTGTAAGCAATCGTTTAAAAACCGGTACGCCTCCGCGTGTAGATGGCAGAAGCCTGAATTACAATATAATGGAAGAGCAAAAAGGAGATAACGAACTTACCGGCTTTTCGTTTATACAAAAACCATCTATAACCGCAGACCAGCAATTGAGCTGCCATATCACATACACCAATTCTGATGTTCATGAAATATTAAAGACAGGTTTTGACAGAAGCCCGATGTTCACCGGCAGAATAGAAGGCACGGGGCCGAGATACTGTCCAAGCATCGAAGACAAAATTAATCGCTTTGCCGAAAGAGACCGCCACCAGATTTTTGTAGAGCCGGAAGGTTTTCATACCGTAGAAATTTATGTAAATGGCTTTTCTACATCACTGCCGCAGGAAGTGCAGTACAAAGCATTGAAATTGATTCCGGGCTTTGAAAAAGTAAAAATGTTCCGTCCCGGCTACGCCATCGAATACGACTTTTTTCCTCCTACACAGCTTACAAATTCTTTAGAAACAAAGCTGATAAAGAACTTGTTTTTTGCTGGCCAGATTAATGGCACTACCGGTTATGAAGAAGCTGCCTGCCAGGGAATTATTGCCGGCATGAACGCCCATTTAGCTATTAATGAACAAGCTCCGTTTGTTTTAAAAAGAAATGAAGCTTACATCGGCGTACTGATTGATGACTTAATTAATAAAGGCACCGATGAGCCTTACCGAATGTTTACCAGCCGTGCAGAATACAGAACTTTACTGCGCCAGGATAATGCAGATTTACGCTTAACTGAAAAAAGCTATAAAGCTGGCTTAGCTTCCGAAGAAAGAATGAGAAAAGTAGAAGGAAAGAAGAAAGATATAGAGGAAGTAGTTAAGAATTTACAAAGCACTATGATAGAACCCGAAGAAGTGAACAGTTATCTGCTCCAACAAAACTCTGCTGTTATTTCGGAGAAACAAAAAGCAACAAAAATTCTTCTACGTCCGGATGTTGCCTTAAACGGAATGATAGACGCTGTTGACAAGCTGCAAAACTTAACCGGGCGATATAATGCCGAAGTATTGGAGCAGGCGGAAATTCAGATTAAGTACGAACGGTATATTGAAAAAGAAGAGGAGCTGGCAAAAAGAATCAGTCAGTTGGAAGAATTAAATATTCCGGAAACTTTTGATTACAACCGCATCACTGCGCTGAGTGCGGAAGCTTTACAAAAATTCAAGAAAATAAAGCCCAAAACACTAGGGCAAGCAAGCCGTATCAGTGGTGTAAATCCTAGCGATATCCAAATGCTGATGGTGTATATCGGAAGGTAAAATAAACATTTAACAGTTTGAAAATCAAACGATTACAATCAATTTAATACATTTAGTATATGCAAACAGCAGGTTAAAACCTGCTGTCTTATTGTGATAATAGCCGACGTGTTGTAATATTACCTTTTAAACCAGTTATCAGCTTATCCGGTACTTACTTTTTATATTATTTATTTTATCTGGCATCGTATCGAAAGCGCAAAGCTTTGACTTGCGCGGTACCGTGTACGACTTTGCTAACCGCCGCCCGATCGATGCGGTATCGGTTATATGCACTTGCGGAACCGCCGTAGTGACCGACTCCAATGGGCATTACTCTATTCGTATTTCACCTAAAGACTCTATTTATTTCTCTTATTTAGGAAAGAACACGATGAAGTATCCGGTAGATACCATCAGCAATGTATCCCAGTTTGAAGTAGGACTGCATATCGATGTTAAGTGGCTGCCCGAAGTAAAAGTTTTATCACACAATTATCGACTAGATTCTATTCAAAACCGTAGGGATTATGCAAAGGTTTTTGATTATAAAAAACCAGGCTTAACCATCAGCAGCAATTCCGGTACTTATATTCCTGGTTCTGTCACCGCAGGGCTTGATTTAGATGCACTTATTAACATGTTTCGCTTTAGGCGCAACCGGCAAATGCAAAGCTTTCAGGACCGCTTGCTGAGGGAAGAGCAGGATAAATATATAGACCACCGCTACAGCGTACATCTGGTAAAACAATTAACACAGTTGGAAGATCCTGAACTGGATTCTTTTATGACTGCCTATCGCCCGGATTATGAGCTGCTTCAGGAGATGAATGACCTGGAATTGGGCTATTATATCCAGCTTTGTTTTAAAGATTATACGCAACAAAAGCTAAGAAGCCCGGCAAGGCGAAGTATCTTGGGTGTGGAGTAGCTTTTTGAATCAAAGACCTGCTTGTATGCCGACACGGACGGGAAGACCCGGTGCAACACCGGAAATTGTTTAACCTGAGATGCATTTTGTCCATCATTTCAGAATAGCAAGTAATATTTATATCTCAACGCGACGTGTTTCCGTAGCCTCTATTGCGCATCTTAGCGCCTTAGCAGTTCAAAAACATCAAATAAAAAGCACAAAAGCTCAAAGAACAAAGATCTGTGCGTATATCTGTGTCCTTTTTGTCTTTGTGGTTTAAATACCAAAAACAAAAAGGCTTTAAATTCTCATTTAAAGCCCTGATTTCTACTTAATTAACCCAACCTTCCGGCTAATCTCCAACATGCGCTCTATGGGCTTAAGAGCAGCTATTCTGAGGCTTTCATCCATTACCAGCTCGGGTGTTTCATACTCCATGCAGAGATAAAGTTTTTCCAGCGTATTCAGTTTCATGTGCGGACAATCGTTGCAGGCACAACTATTATTAGGCGGAGCAGGAATAAACGTCTTTTCCGGTGCATCCTTTTGCATCTGGTGCAGGATACCGGTTTCTGTAGCTACAATAAATTCCTTTGTGGTTTTGTCCTGCACAGCATATTGCAATATCTGTGTTGTGCTGCCCACATAATCTGCTACGCGTAAGATAGCTTCTTCACACTCAGGGTGGGCGAGGACCTTCGCATTGGGATGGCGCGTCTTTAGTTTGATAATTTTTTCCAGGCTAAAGATTTCGTGCACCATGCAGGCGCCATTCCACAAGAGCATGTTGCGGCCGGTTACCTTATTCAGGTAAGCACCCAGGTTCTTATCTGGTGCAAATATGATGGGCTGGTCTTCAGGAATGCTTTCAATAATTTTTTGCGCATTGGAGGAGGTGCAAATAATATCGCTAAGTGCTTTAATTTCTGCAGAGCAGTTGATATAGCTTACCACCAGATGGTCCGGATGCTGGTCTTTAAAGCGTTTGAACAAGTCTGCCGGCGCACTGTCGGCTAACGAGCAGCCGGCATTCAAATCGGGCAGGAGGACCTTCTTATCAGGATTGAGTATTTTAGCTGTTTCTGCCATGAAATGCACCCCGGCGAACACAATGATATCTGCATTCGTTTTAGCGGCGTATTGTGCCAATCCGAGGCTGTCACCAATATAATCCGCCACATCCTGGATATCCGCTTCCTGGTAGTAATGCGCAAGCAGCACGGCGTTCTTTTCTTTTTTCAGCCGTTCTATCTCAGCAAACAAATCAATCGTTGGATCTATATCAATATCGAGGAAACCTCTTTTTGGTACTTTTGGTATGGCTTCTTCAATGTTCATAACTGTTGTAATAATTATTTAATAATACTTATTTATATAAAAAAGCTACTACTATTAGGAGTGTTAATATCGTAATAACTTACTTATACACATCGTACAAAGTTAATTATACTATATCTTATTCACAGCTATTCACACCAACCTTAACAAGTAGAATATAATGCCGGCCTGATTTGCCGGATAGTTATACACATGAGCAGCTATATACCTGTTCACAACGCACAAAATAGATATTCACGATTATGCACTGTGCATTAAGAGCGGTAAAAAAGTTTATAGTTTTTGGATTGGGCGGTTTTGGGGAGAAAGGGCTGATTTTATTCTATTCGTTTTCACAAATGGAAAGTGGAAAAGGGGTGCTTTTACACCCATTTTGATGGTTATACACAGGTAGGTGTGGATAGTGGAGATGATGGAAGATGTATTATCATGTGTCATAATAAACAAGTACCTAAATAACACTGAGAGAAATTGAGAGGAAAGTATTGCAAGATGGAAAATCAACCATTTAGGGGCTAATTGGAGCCTGAATATAACGGGAAGGAGTATATTGTTATATCTCAAGATGATAAGCGGTGAGGTTGTATATTAAGTATATAACGAAGTAGTATTTACATCCGATAAGAATAACTCTGCTTATTTCTCAAATAGAGAGTGGAAATGCATATCTGACATACTATAAGGTCTATTAACATCAGAAAACTTAATTATATGAAAGTTTTTATTAGTTGGTCAGGTGACAGGAGTAAAAAATAGTCGCAGAATTAATAGATGGTTGGATTCAATGCGTAATTCAAGCTGTTAATCCTTGGATGTCATCAAAAGATATTGACAGAGGTGCACTATGGTTCACAGAAATCACAGGCCAGCTTGCAAATACAAGTGGAATATTATATTTAACAAAGGAAAATAAAAATAAGCCATGGACCTTATTTGAAGCTGGAGCTTTAGCAATAGGTCTTACTTCCGAGAGAGTCTCTCCGTTTCTAATACTATAAACATCAGCTTCGGATTTCAAAAATCAAAAATTTTTACTACACACAGGTATATCTAAGTTCCAATGTGTGTAGTAGTAGCCAATGCATTCTTATGGCAAATGCCAGTAAGCAGTTTGTACATTGTGAACAACATGGTAATAGCAGGTGAATAACTTTCCACGTGGAAAGTGCACTTACTTATATTTCCCTTAAACCACCATTAGCAGCATCAAATCTTACTAATATTGCAATCCATTATTAATTTAGGGCATCTCTAAAAACCCTGATTTTGATAAAATAAGTTTGTAAGAGGTAATGCATAATGTAATTTGATGTTTAAACCTATACTTTGCTGGTGCGCTAACGCTTCTGACTTTGCTTGATATGCTCTTTAGCTGCGCTAAAGAGTGCCGGTCGCAGCTAATTGCTCACAACCACCTTGAGCTGCACCAGCCTGAACAGGTTGTAAGTGAGATTGAGCAGTCCAATAGCTGCGGTATTCCTTAGCAGACTTCTGCAATGCAGGCACATGCCGTTCATGCTATTGGTCATAAACCCAAAGATGTGTTCCACTCTTGCCCTCCACTTTGACTTCCTGTGATTGCTCTTTTGCTGTGCTTTGGTCAAGGGATTGTTCCTGTATCCTTTTTCATGAATGCGGCTGATGATTTCCTTATCCTTACAGGCTTGTTCAATGGCTTCACTGCGGTAAGCACTATCGGCATACAAAGGCTGGTGAGCATCTTCTCTTTTATCCAGGAGCTCCTCTATCACTTCACTGTCATGCACATTGGCGGCAGTAACCTTATAAGCAGTGATGAGTTTGGTTTTACTGTCTGCCTTCAGGTGGTTCTTGTATCCAAAGTAGCTTTTACCATTGTGCTTTACCCACTTTGCATCCGTGTCCTTCTGTCGGAGTTTATTGTCCTGCCACTCTTCGGGCACATTACCTTCTTTGAGCTCTTTGTTCTCTTCCCGGCTATTGCGCTGAATAGGTACTTCTACAATAGAAGCATCCACCAGCTTTCCCTTATGTACGATGATACCATCTTTATCCAGCAGCTCGTCTAAATGCATAAAGAGTTGCTCTGTCAGCTTGCCTGCAGTAAGCTTATCTCTGAACAACCAGATGGTCTTGGCATCCGGCACCGGATCATTGATGCCCAGACCTAAGAAACGCATAAAGCTCAACCGGTCAAGAATAGCATACTCGATGGCATCATCACTGACGTTATAGTAGCGTTGCAGGATCAATATTTTAAACATCAGCACATAGTCATAAGCCGGACGTCCTCCTTTAGTTCTGTCTATATCTTTATCCAGGAATGTTTCCAGGGGCTTACGGAAAAACTCGAAATCGATGTGTGCACTCAATCGTTCCAGCGGATCCTGTTTACGACTCAGCTTTTCTAACCGCTCCTGTTCATCAAATAATCCCCTTGCCTTGGACATAATGGTGTGTTTTTCTAAAGATAACCTTTTACTTTTATCTAGTACTGCTTACATAAGGTTTTTAGAGATACCCTTTATTAATATAGTGCAGTATTCATGTTATTCAGGTATAGTTGCTTTTTGCTGCTTTCAGTTTTACCCTTAACCACTTTATTCGCGCAAAACGAATTTATTCACACCAAAGAAGGTACTACCATTTTAAGAAAAAGGGAATTGATAAATGATTGCCTTAATGCTTTGCACAAAGACCGGAGCGATGCTACTGCAGTATCTATATGTGAATGCCAGGTAAGCAAGCTGGACTGGCACTTTACTAAAAAGCAGTACAAGCAGGTTACCAACGGAAGTACTATTTATATTTATAAACTGGTAGAAAGTGATAGCACATTAAAAAACAATATAGAACAATGCTATACGGCTTCGGGCAAAACAACACTGCTGCAGGCGGAAGGCTTTGAAGATGAGTTTATTGAAAGTTGTAAACAATCCATTCGGGGGAGCACCGAACGCAAGCTGGACGAAAGCCGCCTGAATACTTTCTGCCGCTGCCAGCTAAACATGGTGAAAACAAAAAAGCTCACCGATGCAGATATGCAAACCTTATCCAATCCTAATTCCTTACTGTTTTACGAAACGATGTACACCTGCGGTGACCCTTTTGCCGATAAAGACAGCATCGAAAATACATGGAGCGAAGGGGCTGTAAAAAATATCAATGGTCCGCTATCAGATACCATTCATGTATTGAATATGAACGGGATGACGTACCTCAAAATGAAAACCGGCAGCATGGTGCAGTTTTGGTTGTTCGATACAGGCTCTTCAGATTTGCTCATTAACAAGGATATGGAAACAACACTACAAACCGAAGGCATTATTAAACCCGAAAATTACTTAGGAACGGGGCAATATGAAATGGCAAATGGTATGGTAGATACCTGCCGGAAATACAAAATCAGCGGCGTGCGTGTGGGTAAGTTTACGCTGGATAATGTAGTGGTTGCGGTTACCGATAAAGGCAGAAAAATAATTGTTGGCAGAAGCCTCCTGAACAAGTTTACCAACTGGGTAATAGATAACAAAAACAATACATTGGTATTGACAAAGTAAACAGGAGCGAGATGCGTATGCGCTTTTATCTAAAAATCCATCCCGCCTTTACGTTCGTACTTTTGAAACCTGCAATCCTTTGATTGCTGTATTATAAAGTATGGCAAACACATTTCTTACAGCAGAATGGCGCAAGCTGGCAATGGCAAATTATGCAATAGATAAAAAAGTGCTGCTTCCTTATCTGCCCCCAAAAACAGAACTTGACCGGTGGAATAACAACTGTTATGTAAGCCTCGTTGGTTTCCGGTTTCAGGATGTAAAACTCAGAGGCATCAGCATACCGCTTCATACGGCTTTTGAGGAGGTAAATCTCCGTTTTTATGTGCGCTACAAAAGCAGCGAAGGCTGGAAGCGAGGTGTAGTGTTTATCTCCGAGATTGTACCGCGCCGAGCTATCACCTTTGTCGCCAATACACTCTATGGCGAAAAATATGCAACGATGCCTATGGCTTTTTTGTGGGAAGAAACAGATGAAGCTTTAACCATCAGCTATAAATGGAAAAAGAAAAACTGGAACGAGCTGCAGGTAATAACCAGTTTAGAACCTTTTGTTATTGGGAGAGGTAGCGAAGAAGAATTCATTACCGAGCACTACTGGGGCTACGCAAAATTGAAAAACGGGGAAACCAATGAGTATGAAGTAGCGCACCCAAGGTGGGAAGTATACCATACAAAAAATTACCATATTAGTGTAGATTTTGAGAATATTTACGGGAAGCCTTTTCAGTTTCTTCAAAATGAACAACCTGCATCTGTATTTGTTGCCGAAGGTTCAGCGGTAAGTGTTAAAAAGGGCAGAAAAGTTTAATACAAACCAGTTACACCCCCGGAACTTCAATAATGCATTAAGTACATGGCACTTTTGTTGGGTTAACCTCTCTAAAATTTAACCCATGAAATGCATCATTTTATACAGCACCGCATTGGTGCTGCTGACAGGTGTTGGCTGCAACAATAAAAAAGAAGAAAATGCCGGCAAAGACGATACGATAGCTACAGCAACAAAAGAATTGTATTTACCGGCTCCTTATGCTACCAAGTCATCGGCTAATTTTAGTAAAGTAGTTGGCTGGCCGCAAGGAGAAACGCCCGCGGTGCCTGCAGGTTTTACGGTGGTAGCGTATACAAAAAATCTGGTTAATCCACGCAATGTATATGTAGCGCCGAACGGTGATGTGTTTGTAGCAGAGGCTAATACAGAACCAGATGGCATTAAAGAAGAAGTAAAAGATAAAATAACCGGAAAAGCCCAGTCGCAACGCATGGATAAGAGTGCGGACCGTATTACGCTGCTGCGCGATAGAAATAAAGACGGCATTCCGGAAACACGCACCATTTATCTCGCCGGTCTAAATCAGCCATATGGCATACTGGTGATGAACAATAGTTTTTATGTTGCCAATACTGATGGACTATGGCAGTATCCTTACAACCCGCAAGACAGCATTATGAAAGGGCAGCCAAAAAAGATTGTGGATTTGCCTGCCGGTGGATACAACAATCACTGGACAAGAAACATTATTGCTAACAAAGACAGCAGCAAGATATTTATAGCGGTAGGTAGTGGAAGCAATGCCGGTGAACATGGTTTGAACAATGAAGTACGTCGCGCGAATGTATTACAGGTAAATCCGGATGGTAGTGGCGAAATAATATATGCCAGTGGACTCCGCAATCCCAATGGCATTGCTGTTCAACCATCTACCGGAACGCTGTATGCATCAGTAAACGAGCGTGATGACCTGGGCGATGACTTAGTGCCCGACTATTTTACCAGTGTAAAAGAAGGTGGCTTTTATGGGTGGCCGTACAGTTATTTTGGTCAGCACGAAGACCCCCGATTGAAAGATAGTATGCGCCACGATTTGGTGCAAAAAGCAATCGTACCCGATGTACCGCTTGGCTCGCATGTAGCTGCTTTGGGGCTCACTTTTTACGATGGCAGTATGTTTCCGGCCAAGTACAAAGGCGGTGCTTTTATTGGTGAGCATGGCTCCTGGAACCGCTCCCAACTGGTAGGATACAAAGTGGTTTTTGTGCCTTTTGAAAATGGCAAACCCGGCAAGCCGGAAGACTTTATGACTGGCTTTAGGGTGGAAGGAAAAGATGATGAAGTATATGGAAGACCAGTAAACCTGGATGTAATGCAGGACGGTTCGCTGCTACTGGCAGATGATGTTGGTAATACCGTATGGCGTGTTACATATAAGTAAATGGGAGTTAAGAATAATTTTATTCATTAACGCTATCGTTTCATAATTGGTGTTACTGCTACTTACTTTGTATTAGTGGCAGTTTTGCCTGTCCACAGCCAAGTCCGATGCCTCTGGGTATAGTAAAGTTGGAATGAATGACAGGCGTTGTACATCTAACTATTACTTACAAATAAATTTCGGTTTATATCTGCCGGGCAAGGCGCACTTTAGTTGTAAATGAAGCAACAATCCACCGGATGAAATTCTTAGACACCGTGTAGACTGCAACAATGTAAGCCATCGTCCAAGTGCGTATTGTAGGCGATGTGTATGAGAGTTTGTTTTGCATTTAAAAGCACTTATGCAATATAGTGATGAAGCTCAGCAGCAAATGTTTTCAATGATTGCGTCCTGGCAACAGAGTGGTCTTACACAGAAGGACTACTGTGAACAGCACTCCATCCGCTATCATGTGTTTCATTATTGGTATAAGAAGTATAGGGATGCTCAGCTATCAGATAAGCAGGCTTGCTTTATTCCCCTTCAGCTAAAACCCACTTTTGCAGCTTCCATCCCAACACTGCCACCAACTGTACATACAGAAATAGTGCTGACAAATGGCAAACGCCTGCTCTTCCATCAGCCTGTAAGTGCTGATTATCTCAAAGTTCTTATTAGCTAAGTCATGCTGCACCTGTCGGCTGCCTGCCGCTATTACCTGTACACGGGCACTACAGACATGCGTAAAGGCTTTGATAGTCTTAGTGGTATTGTTACTGCTCAGATGAACCTAAATGCGCTTAGCGGTGCGGTGTTTATCTTCTTCAATAAAAAGCATAACCAGGTCAAGTTACTGTTGTTTGAAGGTGATGGTTTTGCCTTGTATCATAAACGCCTGGAAAAAGGCACTTATGAGTTGCCTCTGAACTGTGATGATAAACATCCAACAGCATCCATTACCCATGAGCAGTTACAACTCATCCTGCAGGGCATCTCACTGAAAAGTATCCGCAGGCGTAAAAGATATCAACATTCACCTTAAAGCAGTGGATAACGCGCTTGTGCAAGTATTACCATAATGATGTTCCCTATGTTTGCACACACGCCCTCATGCAACCATCAGCAGAACAACATATAGATTACAAAGCTTTATGCGAAGAGCAGCAACTGAAGATCACCACGCTTACGCATGAGCTTGAACAGTTAAAGAAAATAATCTTTGGCAGCAAGAGCGAACGCTTTGTGCCTGCTGCTGCTGATCCGGCAAGTGCTCAGTTAACCCTTGCGCTGGATGCTGCTACCATTGCCAACTGTAAAATAACAGAACTTACCCAAGTCTCTTACCTCCGTACTAAAACAGAGCTGACAGACAACACCCCTAAAGTGCATCCCGGACGTATGAAGTTGCCTGAACACCTGCGCCGGGAGGTAATTGTGCTACAACCTGATATAGACGTAACAGGGCTCAGAAAGATCGGGGATGAAGTCAGTGAAGTACTGGATTATACGCCCGGAGAGTTGTATGTAAAGCAGTATATCCGTCCTAAGTATGTGCAGCCGCTCAGTGAGCTCTCCAATACCGTTATTACTGCATCGCTGCCTGGCAGACTACTGGACAAGTGCATGGCGGGCGAAGGATTGCTCTCCCGTATCATCGTAGATAAATATGTAGACCATCTGCCGCTGCACCGGCAATTACAACGTTTTCAAAGAGCGGGCGTAAGCATTGCACAGTCCACCATTAATGACTGGGTGAAAGTAGTACTGACGCATTTAACCGCTTTGTATGAAGTACATAAAAAGTTGGTACTGGATAGTGGCTATCTGCACGCGGACGAGACACCGCTCAAAGTAATGGATGATAGTAAGAAGGGCACTACCCACCAGGGTTACTACTGGGTATATCATAACCATCACGATAAACTGGTGCTCTTTGATTATCGGAGTGGCAGAGGACGGGAAGGACCGGATGATATTTTGAAGGGCTTCAAAGGCTATCTGCAAACGGATGGTTATGTAGCTTATGACGACTTTGATAAAAGGGAAGGCATAACGCTGGTGCACTGCATGGCACATGCACGAAGAAAGTTTAGTGATGCACTCGGCAGTGACAAGGACAGAGCAGAATATGCTTTAAGCTTGTTGCAGCAACTCTATGCCCTGGAGCGTAGGATAAAACAGGAAGAAGTAAGTGCAGAAGCTGCTGTTCAGTTAAGACAACAACAGGCTGTTCCTATACTTCAAACATGGAAGCAGTGGATGGTGGAGCAATATGCTAAAGTACTGCCGAAGAGTCCTATTGGACAAGCTATTGGTTATTGTTTACCCAGGTGGGATAAACTAAGTATTTATACTTCCAGTGCCGTGCTGCACATAGACAACAACCCGGTAGAGAATGCCATCCGTCCTGTTGCCATTGGCAGAAAGAATTACCTGTTTGCAGGATCACACCCCGCAGCGCAAAGGGCAGCCATGATCTATTCCTTGTTTGCTACCTGCAGGCTGCACAATATTAATCCATACGACTGGCTTAAAGATGTGTTAGAGCGTATGCATCTTTATACTACCAACAACATCGCTGAACTGCTGCCCCACATTTGGAAAAAGCCTGATGATAATGCTTCTGTAACTTAACACCTATATGTACTTGCTCGGTGGCTTACGCAACAATGAAGTTGTCCGTTAAGCACCAATAAAATAAAAGACCGCAGGGTGTATTACTATACAAATCCAGCGGTCTTTCTGTTTAAACTGTCTAATTATGCTTCAATCTTGCAATAGCTTTTCAATAGCCTGGTGATAGATTTCAAACCTAAAGCTGTCTACCACTTTTTGCATGTTTGCTTCTATTTTATCGTTGCCTAAATTGCCAATGCTGCCTTCGTGCGTGTGATGGATTTGAGTAGAATATTGGAAATCATTCGCCTCAATATCCAGCCCTATTTTCTTGTATGCATCGCGGAATGGTGTGCCTTCCAAAACGAGTTTATTTACCTCTTCCACGCTAAAGAGGTATTTGTATTTTTCATCTTCCAAAATATCCCTTTTTACCTCCATATTACTCAGCATCAAGCCAGCCATATTAATGCAGTTACGAAGGGTTTCAAAGGCAGGAAAGAGATGCTCTTTTAATAATTGTAAATCGCGGTGATAACCCGAAGGCAGGTTGGTAGTCATCATCATAATCTCGTTTGGAAGGGCTTTAATGCGATTACAATACGAGCGGATGAGCTCAAATACATCCGGGTTTTTCTTGTGCGGCATAATGCTGCTGCCCGTTGTTAACTCCGGTGGGAAAGAAATAAAGCCAAAATTTTGATTGAGATAAAGACAAGCATCCATGCTTAATCTTGCTAAGGTATCTGCCACATTTGCCAGTGCACTGGCTACAATGCGCTCTGCTTTACCACGCCCCATTTGTGCATACACTACGTTATAATTCAAATCGGCAAAACCGAGTAATTGTGTTGTAAATGTGCGGTTGATAGGAAAAGAAGAGCCATAACCTGCCGCCGAGCCTAATGGATTTTTGTTCACCACATCATAAGCTCCTTTGATGGTAATGGTGTCATCTACCAAACCTTCCGCATAAGCACCCAACCACAAGCCGAAAGAAGATGGCATGGCGAGTTGCAAATGTGTATAACCCGGCAGTAATATGTCTTTAAAATCATTACTTTTTTCAATCAGGAGTTGAAAAAAGTAATGAATTGCGTGAACTGTTTTTTCCATTTCGCTGCGCAAATACAATTTTATATCTACCAGTACCTGGTCGTTGCGGCTGCGTGCAGAGTGTATTTTTTTACCTACGTCGCCCAACTTTTGAGTCAGTAAAAATTCTATTTGTGAATGCACATCTTCAATGGAATTGTCAATTGTGAATTGTGAATTTTCAATTGAATGTTGCGTGGTTTTATAAATTTCTCTTAATTCTTTTACCAATGTCTCACATTCTTCCTCCGTAAGCAGTCCAACGGTTGCCAGCATTTTCGCATGTGCAATATTGCCCAGCACATCAAAAGGCGCCAGCAACAAATCAAACTCTCGGTCGTTACCTACGGTGAATTGTTCAACTTCTTTAAGTGAGGTGGTGTTCTTTTGCCAGAGTTTCATGTTAATTACCGGTAATGTTTTATGCTTTTACAATTACTTGTTGAATGGTTCTATTAAATCCCATAAGTTGCCGTATAAATCTTTAAATACAGCTACTGTACCCCACGCTTCTGTTGCAGGCGTGCGCACAAAGGTGACCCCTTTGCTTTGCAATGCTTCATAATCTCTTCCAAAATTATCAGTATGTAAAAACAAAAACACGCGTCCGCCGGTTTGGTTTCCAATCCTGCTTGCCTGTTCTTCGTTGGCTGCTTTAGCTAATAGCAGATTACAACCATCAGAACCATATGGTGCTACAATTACCCATCTTTTGGTATCACTTAGCTTAGTGTCTTCAATTAAATGAAAACCGAGAATTTCTGTGTAGAATTGAATGGCTTCGTCATAATCACGAACTACCAGCGCTATATGTGCAAGCTTTTGCTGCATCTAACAATTTAAAGATTATAAGAGTAAGGATAAACTAATGTTGCAACGTAATAATTATTGTCAAACATTCACAACTCTGCTTACCAGTTGGATGTAAGTCTCAATACCATTCTTTATTTCATCCAGATAAATATACTCATCTGCCGTATGGCTACGGGCGCTGTCACCAGGTCCCATTTTTAGTGCTGGAAAAGACATCAGTGCCTTATCACTCGTTGTAGGTGAACCATAATAACCATGACCTAAAGCAATTCCTGCCTGCACCAGCGGATGCTCTACGGGAATAGAAGTGGAACGCATACGGGTAGTGCGTGGCTTGAAAGTGCTTTTCAAATTCCGCTTCAATTCATCTAATATTTCTTCAAATGTGTACAACTCATTTACGCGCACATCTATCACATATTTGCACTGTGAAGGCACTACATTATGCTGCTTGTTCTCTGTTTCTATAATCGTTACAGAAAGCCTTGATTCACCCAATAATGGGCTTACTTTCTCAAACTTATAATTGCGTATCCAGTTAATGTCATCTACCGCTTTGTACAAAGCATTCTCACCTTCGTTGCGCGCTGCGTGGCCAGCACGACCTTGAGCCGTACAATCAATCACCATTAAGCCGCGCTCAGCAATCGCCATCTCTAATTTGGTGGGTTCGCCTACAATGCCAAAATCTATATTTCCTAAATATGGCAACACTAATTCAATCCCGTTTACGCCGCTGATTTCTTCTTCGGCAGAAGCAGCAAACACAATATTATGATTAAGGTTCGGTTCATTATAAAAATGAAGAAAGGTAGCCATGAGCGATACCAGGCAACCACCCGCATCATTGCTGCCTAAGCCAAACAATTTACCCTCTTTTACAATAGGCGTAAAAGGATTCATCGTGTAGCCCTTGTTAGGCTTTACCGTATCGTGGTGCGAATTGAGTAAAATGGAAGGTTTGGCGGCATCGTAATATTTATTCTTAGCATAAATATTATTGCCTACCCTTGAGCAGGGAATCTCATTTTTGTTGAAAAACTCAACAATCAGTTCTGCCGTATCATTTTCTTCTTTAGAAAAAGACGGCGTGCTGATGAGTTGCTTTAACAGAGCAACTGCTTTATCAGTTAATATGTTTTTATCGTTAATCATTTAAAAGGATATTACGAAAGCAGCAATGATAGTTGCGCATTTAAACAGATGCATCTTGCAAGCTCCACTTTAATGGATGGACGCTTCATTTATAATACTTGTGCCGGCAGTTTGTGCCACTAATTGTTCCAGTTGTTCAGCTTTACCAATCACCACGCGATGCACGCCTTTGTGGAGTGCAGCAAAGGCATTATCCAGTTTAGGTATCATACCCGCAAAGATTTTCTGCTCCATTTTCAATTCTGCATAATAAGGCGGATTAATAGATTTTATAACTGAACTTTCATCATTAGTGTCTAATAATACGCCTTTCTTTTCAAAAGAATAAATGAGGTGCACTTCATAAAAAGTACTTATTGCCTGAGCTATTTCCCGGGCAATCGTATCGGCATTTGTGTTAAGTAAAAGCCCTTCTTTATTGTGCGTAATAGGCGCTAAAACAACATTAATATTTTGCTCCAGCAGGCTTTGCAACAAAGCAGTATTTACAACATCCACATCCCCTACAAAGCCATAATCAATAGAAGGATGTTGCCGTTTGTGCGCCTGAATCACATTTCCATCGGCACCGCACAAGCCTATTGCATTGCACCCATTTGCCTGCAGTTGCGCCACAATATTTTTGTTGATAAAACCGGCATATACCATCGTTACAATCTTCAGCGTTTCAGCATCAGTTATCCTTCTGCCTTCAATCATTTGTTGCTCTATGCCGAGCTGTGCAGCAAGTTTGGTAGCTAATTTACCACCGCCATGAACCAAAATTTTAGGGAATTGAATAGATGCGAAAGATTGAAGAAATGAAGACAATTTCGCTTCGTCATCTATAATGTTGCCGCCGATTTTTATAACGTAGAGTTTGTCCATGAAAGAAAATCATCCAACGTTTTGAAAATTATTTAAAGAAGATTCTTTTGTAAAAAACGTTTACTAAATAATAAGAAACCAAACTGGTGTAACGAAGTAAACAATTTAATCCTTTGAATGCAGCTACCTGTTGGTATCACCTTCACTGCCATCTTCCAGATAACTCTTCATTACAGGTAGTTGTTCTTGTAAAGTATTTCTTAATGTATTGTCCTCCTCTTCTAAAAAAGTAATCAACACTTTACTACTTTTCTTTACCGGTGCTGCTTCCAGCAATTTGATTGCGCCATTTTCATACACGCCTTTTATTGTAACCATAAAGTCCTCCTTTATTTGCACCAAATTTACTAACGACTTTTAAGAATCTCTGCAATTACCGCCTGCGCAGCCCAAACCCTGTTAGCAGCTTCCGCAGTTACAATGCTGTTTGGTCCATCCAATACTTCATCGCTCAGTTCCACGTTTCTTCGTACAGGCAGGCAATGCATAACCTTTGCACTGTTGGTTAGCTGAAGCTTTTTTTCGGTGAGCATCCAGCGCGGGTCATTGTCGTAAATTTTACCGTAATCGTTATACGTGCTCCAGTTTTTCACATATACAAAGTCGGCATCTTTCAACGCTTCGTCCTGGTTGTGCGTGATGGTAGCACCTTTGGTAAAGCGTTCTGCCAGCTCATAATCTTCGGGGTGTGTGATTACAAAATCTACTTCGCCCCAGGCATTCATCCATTGCGAAAAACTGTTGGCAACACATTGCGGTAAAGCCTTTACGTGCGGTGCCCAGGTAAGCACTACTTTGGGTTTGCTTTTACCTTGTACAGGCGAATTATTTAAGCTTTCCCTAATAGTAATTACATCGGTAAATGATTGCAACGGATGCAGTGTAGCACTTTCCAGGCTGATGACCGGTACACCACAGTATTTGATAAATTCGGTAATGTATAATTCACTATAATCGTCCTCCCTGTTCTTCAACGAGGGAAAGGTGCGGATGCATAAAATATCAAAGTAATTGCCTAATACCGGTGCTGCGTCTTTCACGTGCTCTACGGTGCTGCCACTCATAATCGCACCTTCTTCAAACTCCAGTGCCCAGCCTTCTTTATCTACATTAAACACAATAGTTTCCATGCCTAAATTTCTGGCAGCTATCTGTGTACTTAAGCGCGTGCGTAAAGAAGGATTTAAAAACAATAAACCTATGCGCTTGTTAATACCAAGTGTGCGGTCTTTCAAAGGTTCTGCTTTATAAGCCAATGCTTTTGCTACCAGTGTATCAATATCTGTAACATCGTGTACCGATATAAATTGTTTCATGTTGCGCTTAAGTTCCCGAAAGGAAGTTTTTTTATTGTTACGAAACAAACTGTTGTGTACTATGAAGCTTTTTAAGTAGCTGTGGCGCAACAAGCGCCGTCACTCCCGCAGGAATTTTGTGAGTACTTCAACACCTTAGCTTACTTCTGCAAAGTTTGTAAGTGCCACTTTAATCTTGAGTTCTCACCTCTTCTTCCTGCTGCACATTGCCAGCTTTTTTTGCCTTTGGACTCAACTCTGCAATGGCTTCCTGCAAGGCTTCCAAAAACTCATCAGATTGCTTGCGTGAGAGGGCTAATGATGGTAGCAAGCGAATGACATTGGGCTTTGCCTCGCCTGTAAAAATATTGAAATCGTACAATAATTTTTTACGTAAATCTTTCAACTCTTCAGGTACATCAAAGCCAATCATTAAGCCTTTGCCGCGCACATTTTCAATGCCGTCAATGGTTTTCAAACGGTTTATCAAATACATGCCACGTTGTTTGGCAAACTCAATTAGATTTTCGTCTTCTATTACTTCCAACACGGCTAAAGCTGCTGCACAAGCCAGGTGATTGCCACCGAAGGTAGTGCCCAGCATGCCATGTTTTGGCTGTATATGTGGTGCAATAAGAATGCCTCCAACCGGAAAGCCATTGCCCATTCCTTTTGCCATAGTATAAATATCAGCCTGCACACCTGCATGGTCAAGGCAGAAGAACTTGCCCGTTCTGCCGTAGCCACACTGCACTTCGTCGGCAATAAACACCGCATCATTCTGGTCGCACAAACGACGAATTAATTGTAAAAAGCTTTCAGTTGCAATGTTAATTCCGCCTACACCCTGGATGCCTTCAATAATAACAGCGCATACTTCTTTACCATTGGTTTGGAAATATCTTTTGAGCGCTGCCTCGTCATTATAAGGTAAGAAATCTACATTGTCGGTTTCATTCAACGGTGTTACAATCGCTTTATTATCGGTTGCTGCAACAGCTAAAGAAGTTCTGCCGTGGAATGCTTTTTTAAAAGCTACAATCTTCTTTTTACCATTGTGAAAAGAAGCGAGTTTCATTGCATTTTCGTTGGCTTCGGCGCCGCTGTTTACAAGAAATAACTGGAAGTCATCCTTGCCACTCACCTTGCCTAATTTATCTGCCAGTTGTTGCTGAATAGGTATATGTACACTATTAGAATAGAATGCAATTTTTTCCAACTGATCTTCTATTCTTTTCACCCAATGCGGGTGCGTGTGTCCAATACTGATAACAGCATGTCCGCCGTACATATCTAAATATTGTACGCCATTTTCATCCCATACATAAGAGCCTTGTGCCTTGGTAATGGTGATGTCGTTGAGCGGGTAAACGTCAAAAAGTTTCATAACCCTTGATCCGCCGGCTGGCGGAGATTTTGTTTTGCCTTAAGTTGCTCCCTTAAGAGGTTAAATAATTAAATTATATTCAGTTGTTGTGTTTGATGTTTAGAAGCCAATCGACTTTAGCTTTAATCCAGTTTCTTCTTCCAATCCAAACATCAGGTTCATATTCTGCACTGCCTGTCCCGATGCGCCTTTCAACAAATTATCTAAAATAGAATGTACTACCAATTTGCTGCCTACTTTTTCCAATTGAATGATACATTTATTGGTATTTACTGCCTGCTTCAAAAAGATAGGTTCATCACTCACCATTGTAAACGGATGTGCAGCGTAAAAACCTTTAAATAGTTCCTTTAATTCTTCTATTGGTGGCTCGCAATGCAGTGTAGAACTGATAAAAATTCCGCGGGTAAAGTCACCGCGCCATGGCACAAAGCTAATGCCTCCGTCCCCTGAAGGGGAGTCTAAAAAGCTGCCTTGTAATTGTAAAAGCGACTGAACAATTTCTCCGAGGTGCTGATGGTTTAAAGTCTTATAAGCCTGAATGTTATTTGCACGCCAGCTAAAGTGTGAAGTGGCGCTCAAGCCTTGCCCGGCACCCGTGCTGCCGGTGATGCCGGTCGTATAAATATCATTGAGTAATCCTGCTTTTGCCAGCGGCAGTAATCCTAACTGTATTGCGGTTGCGAAACAGCCTGGATTAGCAATATTTCGGGCCTTTTTTATAGCTTCCCTGTTTAACTCCGGTAATCCATAAATAAAATTGCGGATAAACGTATTATGGTGCGTATTTGTCGGCTGGTGAAATTCAGCATTTTTTACTAGGCGAAAATCATTTGAAAGGTCAATGATTTTGATGTGTGCAGGTATTGCATTCGCTTCCAGGAACTTCTTTGCTTCGCCATGCCCGGTGCAAAGAAATAAAACATCCGTGTCTGCTAAATTATCCGGAGACAATGCTTCAAGGCCGCTAAACTTCAAATCGGTTTCACCAATTAAATCAGCATGTACTTTACTTACAAGATTGCGTGCATTGCTATTGCTGTGTATAAAAGCAATAGTTGCCTGCGGATGATATAATAATAATCTTATCAATTCGCCACCGGTATATCCGGCACCGCCTATTATGCCAACTTTAATCATGAGAACTATGCATTTTGAGTAGTATGTAATTAAGTGTTGAGGAACAGTTTAAAATTTGCCACTATTTCTCTGAAACACTTTCCTGCACCAAATGATACATTGCTACCTGGTTGCCAAATATTTTACTAAATCCACGCACATCTTCGCCGGTCCAGCCGTTGTTCATTTCGCCGTACTTACCAAACTTACTGTTCATTAAATCATAAGGACTTTCAATGCCAATGATTTGAAAACGGTATGGTTGTAATTGTACAAACACATCGCCGGTTACATTCTGTTGAGAGCTTTGCAAGAAAGCTTCTATATCGCGCATTACCGGGTCAAGTATCTGTCCTTCATGCAGCCAGTTGCCGTAGAAGTTGGCAATATTATCCTTCCAGCTCAACTGCCATTTAGTAAGTACATGTTTTTCCAAAGCATGGTGTGCTTTCAAAATCACCATCGGCGCTGCCGCCTCAAAACCTACACGACCTTTAATACCAATAATGGTATCACCCACATGTATATCTCTGCCGATGCCGTAAGGACCCGCTATCGTTTGCAAATACTGTATAGCTTCTGCAGGATGACTGAATTGTTTATCATTTACAGCAGTTAATTCACCCTTTTCAAAATGCAGTTTTACTTCTTCGTTGCCTTCCTTCGTTACTTGTGTAGGCCAAGCTTCTTCGGGCAACATGCCCTTGCTGTTCAACGTTTCTCTTCCGCCTACACTGGTGCCCCACAAACCTTTATTAATAGAATATGCCGCCTTTTCAAAATTCATCTCCACACTCTTCTCCCTGAGATAAGCGATTTCCTGCTCACGGCTCAGCTTTAAATCGCGGATAGGTGTAATAATTTCCACATCGGGAATCATAATGTGAAATACCATATCAAACCGTACCTGGTCGTTACCAGCACCGGTGCTGCCATGTGCTACTGCACCGGCATTTAGTTTTTTGGCGTGCTCTGCAATGTGCAGTGCCTGCACCAGCCGCTCTGCGCTTACACTTAGCGGATAGGTGTTATTTTTCAATACATTACCAAAAATCAGGTATTTAATAACCCGGTCATAATAACCCTTTACTGCATCTACGGTAGTATGCGTTTTTACACCAAGGCGGTAAGCATGGTCCCTGATTTTTTGCAGTTCTTCTTCGCTAAAGCCGCCGGTATTTACAATAATACTATGCACTTCGTAGCCGCGGTCATCCGTAAGGTATTTTACGCAAAAGGTAGTATCCAAACCCCCGCTGAAGCCTAAAACAACTTTGCCGCCGGCTGTTGGTGAACTTTGAGATACATCACTTTGTAAAGATGAATTTGAATTGGATGAGGTGTTTTGCATGTTTGCCAATGAATAAAGATTGATGTTTGGTTAAACAGAAAGTAATAGAACGATTGCGCAATTGCGCCGCAAAGTAACAGGTAAATAAGTTACGTACGAGAAGTTATATGGTGATTGAGTCAATTTGTATGCGGTAGAAGGCCTCACCCCTGCCCTTCTGCAACGAGAAGGGCATTGAGGATTGGAAAATTTATGCGAATAAAGTAAGCAACATATTTACTAAGGAGCGCCGCTGCTGTTGCTTCTTCTCTCCTTTTTCTTTTTTGCGAAACACTTTAAGGAAGCGGCTCTTTTTGCTTTCAATCAAACGGCTGTACGCTTCTTGTTTTTCTTCAAAATGCTGCTTTGTTTCTTTTGGCTCATAATGGTCGGCTGGGTCGTACAGCATGGCGGTACACAGGCAATTCTTACGTTCTTTCATAGTAAGAATGTCGTAGTTCACGCAGCTTTTGCAGCCAGCCCAAAAGGCTTCGTCCTGTGTTAGCTCGCTATACGTAACCGGCTCATAACCCAGCTCGCTGTTAATTTTCATTACTGCCAAACCGGTAGTTAAACCAAAGATTTTTGCGGTTGGATATTTCTCTCTGGAGAGATTAAAAATGGCTTGCTTAATGCGCTTTGCCACACCACTTTTCCTAAATTCGGGTGCTACTATCAATCCACTGTTGGCTACATACTCGCCATGGCTCCATGTTTCTATATAGCAAAAGCCAACCCATCTGCCATCGGTAGTTACTGCAATTACAGCTTTGCCTTCCAGTATTTTATTTTCTATGTACTCCGGGTTGCGCTTGGCTATACCGGTGCCACGTGCCCTGGCACTGGCTTCCATTTCATCGGTGATGGTTTTAGCGAAATGTATGTCGCCTATATTGGCTATTCTTACGATAATATCTTGTTGCTGCTCCACGGTCAATTAAAAATTAAAAAGAGATGAAATTGGTTAAAGACGAAAACGATGCCTGACTTTGCTAAGTCTTGCATAAAACGATTTCCTTGAATATTTTCGGAAAAGGTATTAAAGGCGCGGTCGTCGTGCCGGTCGGAAGCAGTGTGGATTAGATATAACAACAACACCCACCAGCGAAGGGTGGAAAGCGATAGATGTAATATGTGTTGTGTACTGTTTCAATTTCAGTTCGTGTATAAAAGGGTGAACCAAATTTTTGTTCGATGTAAAAATAACAATGTTTACAACATGTGAGCTACTTTTTTTGAAAAAGTTTAATAAAGAGGTATTAAAGTTTGATAAAAGCGCAACAGAGTATATAAATGGTTATAGGAGGTGTTGTTTTTATCTGCTTTTTGATGCTTTTGCCTTTGGATTGAAAGAAAGTGCCACCGATAGCCAGTATTCCAGTTCCTTTTTCATTTTGATACTATCTTCCGTTACATACACGTATCCTCTGTACTCCCTGTTTTTCATCATCACTGTGCGGCAGCCATTCTTTTTAACAAGTTCAACGTGCAATTCGGGGTCTACACGGCACATTAATTCGTGATTGCCAACACTCACACACAGTTTTCCATTTACCATAAATGCAATACCGCGAAACATTTTCTTTTCTTCTACATTAGGAACTTTGCTAAACGCTTCCCTTTCCCTGTCGGTTAATATTTCGTTGTAAGCCATAGTTGTTGGTTTAGTAAATCAAAGCTACCACTCTAATTGTCAAATTTTAAATCAGGAATAAAGCAGCCATATATTTATGTATATATCTACGGTTTTAATCCTTATTTTCTGCTTTACCAATCTTCTAACGCAACGCCTCACCCCCTTTGGCTGTCTATTGCTATATTTGTTTTTTATCAACATGTTGTTATGAGCGCAACCGAAGAGAAATCACTGAATTTTATTGAAGAAATTGTGGAGGAGGATTTGCGAAGTGGAAAATACAAAGCCATTCTCACCCGTTTTCCGCCTGAGCCTAATGGCTATCTGCATATTGGTCACGCAAAAAGTATTTGCTTAAACTTTGGACTGGCACTTAAATATGGCGGTGCTACCAACCTGCGCTTTGATGATACCAATCCTGCCACTGAAGAAACAGAATATGTGGAAAGTATTAAGGCAGATGTGAAATGGCTGGGTTTCAACTGGGCAAGAGAACTGTATGCTTCGGACTATTTTGAACAGTTATATGGCTTTGCCGTTGACCTCATAAAGAAAGGGCTGGCGTATGTAGATGACAGCACGAGCGAAGAAATTGCTGCCGGCAAGGGTACGCCTACGCAACCCGGCACGCCAAGTCCCTACCGCGACAGAAGCGTGGAAGAAAACCTGCAACTGTTTGCAGATATGCGTGCAGGTAAATATAAAGATGGTGAAAAAGTGTTGCGTGCAAAGATAGACATGGCGTCGCCCAACATGCACATGCGCGACCCGATTATGTATCGTATTAAGCATGCGCATCATCACCGTACTGGCGATAAATGGTGCATCTACCCGATGTATGATTTTGCGCATGGGCAAAGCGATAGTATTGAAAATGTTACCCATTCTATTTGTACGCTGGAATTTATTCCGCACCGTCCCCTGTACGATTGGTTTATTGAAAAACTTGAAATCTTCCCATCGCATCAATACGAATTTGCCCGCCTGAACATGACCTATACGGTGATGAGCAAACGCAAGCTATTGCAACTGGTAAATGAAGGCTTGGTAGATGGCTGGAATGATCCGCGGATGCCAACGATTAGTGGCATGCGCAGACGTGGTTTTACGCCTGAAAGCCTTCGTGATTTTTGCGATAAAATTGGTGTGGCGAAAAGAGAAAATTTAATTGATTATAGCCTCCTGGAGTTTTGTGTGCGTGAGCATTTGAACAAAATAGCACTGCGCCGCATGGTAGTATTTGATCCATTAAAAATAGTGATCACCAATTATGAAGCAGGCAAAGTGGAAATGCTGAAAGGCGAAGACAATCCGGAGGATGAAAATACTACTTATCGCGATATTCCATTCAGCCGCGAACTGTACATAGAGCAGGAAGACTTTATGGAAAATCCGCCGAAAAAGTACTTCCGCCTAGCGCCGGGGCAAATGGTGCGGCTGAAAAGTGCGTATATTATTAAGTGCGACGAAGTGGTGAAAGACGAGAATGGTAAGATTGTGGAAGTGCACTGTACCTATTTGCCTGAAAGCAGAAGTGGTGCCGACTCCAGCCATTTGAAAGTAAAGGGCACATTGCATTGGGTAAGCATTCCGCATGCTATTAATGCCGAAGTGCGTGAGTATGACCGCCTGTTTACAGTAGAAAGTGTAGATGAAGCGCCGGGTGATTTTAAAGACTACATCAACAAAGATTCGCTGAACATTGTTGCCAATGCGTATGCAGAACCAGCATTGCAACATGCTAAATTTGACGAACGTTACCAGTTTTTACGCAAAGGCTATTTTACGCTGGATATGGACACAAGTGAGGAGAAGTTGGTGTTTAACCGTACGGTTACTTTGAGAGATACCTGGGCAAAGGAGAAGGGGAAAGAGTAAGATTTTTATGTGCTTTATTAGAATCGAGAGGCATATAGCAAGCACATTTGTTTATTAGTTTGTCTAATAATGCACTTTAATTTAAAAAGAATAAAGCAACACTTCTTAAAACAAAAACCGGATGTAAGTCTTACATCCGGTTTTTGTTTATATTTTCTTATGCGATTTACACTGCAAAGCTTTCTCCGCAACCACAGCTACGGCTGGCATTGGGATTATTAAAATAAAATCCTTTACCATTCAAGCCATCTGAAAAGTCCAGTTCGGTATTTACCAGATACAAAAAGCTCTTCAGGTCGGTTACTACTTTTACACCATTATCTTCAAATACCTGGTCCATGGGCTTTGTTTCGTTGTCAAAGTCCAGCTTGTAGCTCAGTCCGCTGCAGCCGCCACCTACTACCGATACTCTTAAAAAGTAAGAAGGATCATCGGCAATACCGGCATCTTCCATCAGCTTTTGTACTTTGCTTTTCGCCTTGTCACTTACGTATATCGCGTTATCTGTTGTTACCATAATTAAAATCCCCTATCCCGCTAATAAGCGGAGAGTTTTAATTTGTTAATTGCCTTCCATGTTTCCTGCTAAAAAGAAGGAATAAAGCTTAGTGAATTCTTTCTTCAAACACCAGTTCTTCCAAACCCTGCTTTTTGCGGTAATCGTTAATAGCTGCTTTAATAGCATCTTCAGCAAGTACAGAGCAGTGAATTTTTACCGGTGGCAGATTCAGTTCTTCTACAATAGTCATGTTGTCTATTGTCAAAGCTTCATCTACCGATCTGCCTTTCAGCCATTCGGTAGCCAGCGAAGAAGAAGCAATAGCAGAACCGCAACCAAAGGTTTTAAACTTTGCATCGCTAATCACGCCGGTAGCTTCATCTACTTCAATCTGCAGGCGCATTACGTCGCCGCACTCAGGAGCACCAACCAGTCCGGTACCTACGTTCTTTTTGCTTTTATCAAGTGTACCAACGTTTTTGGGGTTGGTGTAGTGGTCAATCACTTTATCGGAGTATGCCATAATTTATAAGCCTCTGTCGCTGCCGCCTGGCGGAGGACTTGAAAACCCGTGAGGCTAACAGGATTTTTATTTTTAAACTTTATAATTACCAAGAACTTTTTTTCTTTCCCCTTTAGGGGGCTGCCTTTAGTGTGCTGCCCATTCTATGGAGTTCAAATCTACTCCTTCTTTGTACATTTCCCAAAGCGGGCTCATTTCACGGAGGCGTTTTACCGTATTGGTTACCTGTTCAATAGTGTAATCAATTTGTTCGTCGGTAGTAAAACGTCCTAAGCCAAAGCGAAGCGAACTATGTGCCAGATCATCACCCAAACCTAATGCTTTTAATACATAGCTGGGTTCCAAAGAAGCAGAAGTGCAAGCAGAGCCGGAAGATAAAGCGATGTTTTTATTAAAGCCCATCATCAAGCCTTCGCCTTCTACATATTTAAAGGAAATATTAGTAACGTGCGGCAAACGATGCTCACGGTTACCATTTACGTAAGACTCTTCTATCTGCAATAAAGCATTTTCCAGCTTATCGCGCAATTTGCTCAGGCGCTTGCTTTCTTCTTCCATTTCCAGGCGGGCCAGTTCGCAAGCCTTACCAAAGCCTACAATACCAGGAACGTTGAGCGTACCGCTACGCATACCGCGCTCGTGACCGCCACCGTCCATTTGGGCAGTTACTTTTACACGTGGATTTTTACGGCGAACATACAAGGCTCCTACCCCTTTAGGTCCGTACATTTTATGACCGGAGAAAGTCATCAGGTCAATGCCATCCTTATTTACATCTACCGGTATTTTACCAACGGCCTGTGTAGCATCGGTAAAAAATAAAACACCGTGTTTGCGGGCAATCGCGCTGATTTCTCTCACTGGCTGAATAACACCTATTTCATTATTCGCATACATGATAGCAATCAGAATGGTAGTTGGCCTGATAGCCGCTTCCAGTTCTTTCAGGTCAATTAAACCATCTGGCTGAACGGGCAAAAAGGTTACTTCGCCACCCAGCTTTTCAATGTGCTTACAGGTATCCAGCACGGCTTTATGTTCAGTAACAGCAGTAATGATGTGATTGCCTTTGCTGGCATACATTTCATACACACCCTTGATAGCGAGGTTATCGCCTTCGGTAGCACCGGAAGTGAAAATAATTTCTTTTGGGTCGGCACCTACCAGTTTAGCTACCTGCTCACGTGCGTAATCCACCGCTTCCTCAGCCTCCCAACCAAACGGGTGGTTGCGGCTGGCAGCATTACCAAAGTGCTCGGTAAAGTACGGAATCATCGATTCCAGTACCCGCGGATCCATCGGAGTGGTTGCATTGTTATCTAAATAAATCGGGAGTTTCAACATAGATTTTCTTCTTAATTATCCACAAAATTACGCTAAAGCTATGTATTTTACCAGCGATAGTTGTTCCTTAACGTCCTTTTTACCAAAATATGAGATTGCTTTTATGCTTAAAGTGGAACATATTGGCATTGCTGTAAAAAGCCTGGCTGTAGCAGCGCCTATATATGAAAAGCTACTGAATACCAGTTGCTACAAAACCGAGAAAATAATTTCGGAAAACGTAAATACCGCCTTCTATAGACAAGGCGACACCAAGATAGAATTGCTTGAAAGCACAGCTCCCGAAAGTGCTATTGCCAGGTTTATTGATAAGCGCGGCGAGGGGCTGCACCACATTGCTTTTGAGGTGGACGATATTATTGCAGAAATGCAGCGGCTGCGGGAGGAAGGATTTACCCTGGTAAACGAACAGCCAAAAAGAGGAGCCGATAACAAGCTCGTGTGTTTTTTGCATCCGAAAGATGCGTGTGGCGTATTGGTAGAGCTGTGCCAGGAGATAAGATGATGGCGTAATGAACAGTTTTAGGTTTTAATGAAACAAATAAAACACGGGAACAATCTTACGCTTGCATCAACAAAAATTGATTAGCTGTAGTATAATTTATTGGCACATTTTATTTATACATTAAAACAGGAACATTATTATGCAGGCAGTATCCATTTCTCAATTTAGAAGAAATATAAAAAAGTACCTTGATGAAGTAACGAGGTCTAACGATATTCTGATTGTACCGGGAAATTCAGAAGATGATGCGGTGGTAATCATGCCGCTTAAAGATTACAATTCATTAACTGAACCACTCAGGTATGATTTGAAAGGTTTTTGGTTGAGAAGGATAAGCGGAGAACATAGATTGGTTTACAAAATAGAAGGCATAAAAGGAGTTGACCAGAGATGCTTTATCATTCAATGCCGCTTTCATGATGATTAAACTTTTTACAATACAAAAGCCTTCGCAACGCGAAGGCTTTTATTCTATATCAAATAAAGTCACGCCTAACTATTCAGCATCAATGGCATTACCAGCATCAGCAAATCTTCGCCATCCTCCTGCTCTGTGGGTTTCAAAATGCCGGCTTTTGTGGGTGTGGAAAGTTCTACGCGCACTTCATCGTCATCAGCAGCACTGAGCATTTCTATCAAGAATTTCGCATTGAAAGCAATCTGCAAATCGTCGCCATCATATTGGCAATTCATACGTTCGTGCCCTTCAAAAGAAAAATCTACATCCTGTGCAGCCAGCTTTAATTCGCTGCCGCTGATATTGAGCGCCACCTGGTTAGTGCTTTTATTGCTAAACACATTAATGCGGCGCAACGCACCCTGGAAATCATTTTTATTCACCACCAGTTTGTATGGATTATCCTGCGGAATTACTACTTTATAATCCGGGAAACGGGCATCTATCAGGCGACAAGTCAATTGCGTAGTACCATGCATTACAAACAGGTGATTGCTGTTGTAACTGATGGTAATTTCATCATCATTATCCGGCAGGGCATTGCGCAAAAGATTCAGAGGCTTTTTAGGCACAATAAAGTTATCCTGGTGTGGCGCATGTACATCGGTGCGGCGATAGCGAACGAGGCGGTGTGCATCGGTGGCAACAAATTGAATAGCATCTTTATTCAGCTCAAAATAAACCCCCGTCATGGCTGGACGTAAATCATCGTTGCTCACAGCAAAGAGCGTTTTGTTGATTGCTGTAACCAATGCACGGCTCGTCATGGTAAAGGAATTGGTATCGTCGGCAACCGGTTCTTTGGGGAAGTTGTCGGGGTTCTCTCCCATTACTTTATATTTACCATTATCGCTGGTAATTTCTACTGCATAATTTTTATCTATGCTGAACGTCAGCGGCTGGTCGGGTATATTTTTAAGCGAATCAATCAATATTTTGGCAGGAATACATACGCGGCTGTTTTCCTGGCTTTCCACATCCATCTGCACGCGCATCACCGTTTCAAGGTCAGTAGCTACAATGTTTAATTTTTTATCGGTTATTTCAAATAAAAAATCTTCCAATATGGGCAGCACCGTGTTGGCGTTGATAACGCCGCTAATCTGCTGCAGGTGCTTTAGCAGTGAAGAAGATGATACTATAAATTTCATCAGTCTATGATTTATTCGTTAGGTTTATTTTGAGCCATAAGCTATTTGCTGCAAGCGTTGCAGCCTTGCAAAACTATGGGCAACAAACCTACTGTAAATTTGTTTTTGAAGGTTGAAAAATTAACCACCAATAAATTTGGTGTGGATATAAACTGGAGAAATTTTTAATATGCTTACCTATTTAGTATTAGTCCGGCACGGTCAATCGGTGTGGAATTTAGAAAACCGTTTCACCGGCGACACGGATGTTGACCTTACTAACCAAGGACGCGAGGAAGCGCGGATGACAGGAGAAAAATTGAAGAAAAGGGAAATTCCCTTTGAAGCGGCGTTTACTTCCATGCTCAAACGTGCGCAGGAAACGCTGGACATTATTTTGAATATTATACATCAGCCCAATATTAAAATACATAAATCTGCAGCTTTGAATGAACGTAGTTATGGCAAACTGCAAGGATTGAATAAGGCAGAAATGGCAGATAAATACGGTGCCAACCAGGTGCAGCTATGGCGCCGCAGTTTTGATGAAGTGCCGCCTGGTGGCGAAAGCCTGCGCCAAACGCAGGAGCGCGTATTGCCTTATTATTACGAATACATAGAACCTTTGCTGAGGCAACAAAAAAATGTGCTCATAGTGGCGCATGGCAACAGCTTACGTTCGTTAATGATGCATTTGGAAGATATTAGTGAACATGCTATAACACAAGTGGATATTCCTACAGGTGTGCCGCGGTTGTATGAGTTTGAAGAAGGATTAAAAATGATAAGGGCAAATTACATTGCAGATTGAGTTTGTTCACCGCAGAGAACCAGGAACGCAGAGGTTTCGCGGAGATTTTTTATTCTCTTCTCAAAACCTCTATTTACTCCCGTTCTCTGCGGTAAAAAACTATTGCCATTCTTTCTCCTTTTCCTCATAAAAATGCTGCAGCACATAAAAAGCCTTTTTCTTTTGCCCGGTTTCGCTTATTAATCCTTTCCGGTTCCAGTACATCTGATAGGTTGGATTCATTCTTCTGGGCGAACGAAAATCTACCAATATCCAGGGTGTCATGCCGCGTAAGCCATCTATTTTTGAGATAAGCTGCATTTGATTTTTGTAAAAAGATTCCTGGAATTCTTCAGAAAAACGAACGGTAGAATCGGCATGAAAACCGCCTAATGCTCCCGCGCCCAATTCGCTAATAATAACAGGCTTGTTGTAATTGACCGTAAAATTGAACTTACCAATTTCCCAGGGCATTTCCGAGCTGTACCAGCCATAATATTCATTGAAGCTGGCAACATCCAGTTTATTTCCTAATGGATCATTTATAGTAATTGTATTGTTAGTAATGCCAGTTGTAAGCAATGCTGCTGAAACCAATCTTGTGCTATCGGTAGCATGCACGTAATCGGCTAAGCCTTCCATAAATTTTTCCCGGTCGCTTCCGTTAGGCGTTTCATTGCCAATGCTCCAGATGATAACGCTGGCGCGGTTTTTATCTCGGCTAATGAGTTCTGATAATTGATGTTATGCATTGTTGAATGTGTTTGGATTAGTCCAATCAATCGTCCAATATACCGGTACTTCTTCCCAAAGTAGCAAGCCAATACTATCAGCAATGCGACTCATATTTTCATCGTGCGGATAGTGGGCAAGGCGTGCAAAATTGCAGTCCAGTTCTTTAGCCCAATGCAGCAGCATTTGCAGGTCGCTGTTGCTACGTGGTCTGCCCGGAATAAACGGATTTTCTGCATGAATAGCAATGCCGCGTAAGAAAACAGATTTGCCATTAAGTAAGATATTTTTGCCTTGTACCTCAATGGTGCGAAAACCAATTTTATCTTTTACTGTATCACTGGCAGTAGCAACCGTTACCTCATATAATTTCGGGTTTTCGGGCTGCCAGTAAGAGAGCTTTTTTATGGGTAGATGAATAAGCGCTTTGCCGTTATTGTCTGTTGTAAGCGTCGCTTGCAGACCTGCTTCCGGTATGTTGATGCGAATGCTTTGCGAAGCCGATGAATCATTTAGTTGCACATAGCCGGTAATCGTTTTTGCATCATCTTTGGCTAACTGAATTTTATAATCCTGGATATAATTATCAGGTAATTCTGCAAGCGCTACATCGCGTATAATTCCGCCGTAATTCCACCAGTCAAAGTTGTCGGTGGGTACAGCTTCTTTTTTGCGGGTGTTATCTACTTTAACTACAATAGAATTGTTACCACTCTTAAGCAGACTCGTTACATCAAAATCAAAAGGCGTAAAGCCGCCTACATGCGTACCTGCTTTCTTGCCATTCACCGAAACATAGGCTTCGTAATTCACTGCTCCAAAGCGCAGGATGTACTTCTTGCCTTTTTGTGGCTGCACATTAAAATCGCGCTGATACCACACCGTACCTTCATAAAAAAGGAGCTTTTCATCCTGTGAATTCCAATCGCCGGGAACAACCAATGTGGGTGATTTTTCAAAGTCATATTCCACCAACTCGCCGGGTTGCTGCTGTTGTTTATTTTCAAAAAAACCGGACAAGCCATTTTCATCGGCAGTAGCTCCCTGAAAGCCGCGAAAGCCGGTTGCAAGCGGGTCTATAATGTAATGCCAGTGTCCATCGAGACTAATTGTTGTACGTGCCTGGATATTTTGTAAAATAGGTGCTTGTGCATGAATAGTTTGGAATAATAGTGTAAAAAAGAGTAGATAAATAATTTTCATGGGTAGCAAGAATTGATGGTGACAAAAGGGCAAGTTTAGGAATTTTTGTTAGAGTAAAACTTTTTCATGGAAAGATTTGGTAGGAAGGAATTGATTGAATAAAGTATTGTGTTACCAATAAAGTTGATGCTGTTCATCTATTCAAGCGTACCTACGGCACGCATCCTCTCTCATATATTTTGATACTACAACCTAATATTCCTTTGGAACACATTTGTTTGATTTAAGATTATTAATCCTGATTTAAAATTGTCCTGAATGTCAAATTAATCCTTGCGGTTTTTATTGCTGTTGATTTGGATAGACGATGCAGCCAGTTGGTTTGGGTCGCACCTTTCATTACCAATAAACTGCCATGCTCTAAAAGGAGTGAGACCGTTTCGCCGGTCTGTTTATGCTTGAAAGCAAACTTTCTTTCTGCACCTAAACTCACAGAAGCAATAGCTGCATTTGGAGCTAAAGTTTTTTCATCATCACTATGCCACGCCATAGCTTCATCACCATTGTGATATAGGTTGAGCAGACAGGAATTGTAAGCAGCACCGGTAAGTTGTTGTGAGAGTTGTTTTAAATAAAATAATTCGGTGGTCCAGGGTAATGCCTGTTTGGTAACTTTTGAATAAGTGTATGAATAAGCTGCATCGCCGTACCAGGCTGCTTTGCGCTTGGTAGTAATATGTTTGCCAAAGATAATAGCTTCATCATTTTTCCATTCAATGGTATGCATTAAAGTATTAAAATAGCTGTTGGCATCATTGTGCGAAAGCACTTTGCCATAATAATGTACCACGCCATCGTAAGGCAGCAGGTTGATGCCGGCATCATTAACGAATAAACTCATGTCTCCATTTTTTATATTCCTCTTTCATACAGTGCCCGCAAGGGCGAAAGTGGTGCTGTAAAGCTTCTGTTTCAGACTGAAAAAATACACGATTTTTCCTTTTCATCCGCTTGCCCGATGTACAGTGGAGTGTGCCATAAATTTTGAGCTTCTTATTACCTGCAAATTGAATAGTTTGCTGGTGAAGCAATCTCCAAAGTTGCTTATCACTTATGTTGCTATGCTGTATCAAATATTGAAAATATTTATAAATTTAAATTCAACACTAACGCTATTGTGTTATTAGTTATGTAAATCAAAAAGAGCGGTACTTACTTATATGGTATATAAATTTTATACATTAATTATTGCTGTTTCCATTGTATGCGCGGCTTCCCAACCTATCATAGCGGTCTTGCGAACATTACCCCAATGATAACCGCCAAATATGCCGGATGATTGAATAACACGATGGCAGGGAATCAGAAAGGCAACCGGGTTACTGCCAATAGCCGTGCCTACTGCACGCGAAGCAGTGGGCTGCTGTATGCTTTTTGCAATAGCACCGTAGGTTGATAACTGACCCATTGGAATTTTTAGCAGGCTCTCCCATACTTTTATCTGAAATGAAGTGCCCTTAAGATGTAGTTTTATTTGGCTAAGCTTACTCCAATCATGTGTAAAAAAGTATAAAACATTTTGCTGTGCAAGGTCAACCATTTGCCTGTAAGCAGCATTAGGAAAGTGTTGTTGTAAAGCTTTAAATGCTGCTGTTTCATCATCGGCAAAGGAAATGTGACAAATGCCAACAGGCGTAGACGCAACCAGTATATTGCCAAACGGGCTTTCGGCAAAACTGTAATTGATAGTGAGGCTTTCGCCACCATTTTTATACTCGCCCGGTGTCATTCCTTCAATATTTATAAACAAGTCATGCAGCCGTCCTGTGCCGGAAAGCCCGGTTTCTATGGCAGCATCAAACAAGGTTGCGCCTTCTTTTTGCAGCATTCTTTTAGCATGTTCTACTGTTATGTATTGTAAAAACTTTTTAGGACTTACGCCTGCCCAATCGGTAAACATTTTTTGGAAGTGAAACGGGCTTATGTTTATGTGCTGCGCCACTTCTTCGAGGTGAGGCTGTGTTTTATAATTATCTTGTATAAAACTGATGGCTGCTGCAATGCGGTTGTAATTTGATGTTTCCTGTGTATTCATGATTATTGTATTTAACTATACAAATGTAGAAACCACTACAGCGGATACCAACCCGAAACTTGCTATGTTCAAGGCATTTACAATTGACATATTTTAATTAAAGCAGAGGGTTTGCAGCGCTTTTAATAAATTCATAAAACAATAAGCGCTTTATACCAATACTGCTCCGCAATCGTTTAATGCGGTGGAAAGGTAATAACCTTTAGCTTTGGCACTATGTGGATGATTTGCAAAAAAGAATGGCTGCAGTTCTTCAGCAGCTTGACCGGTTATATTGCGCTGGTAATTTTCCTGCTGCTCACCGGTTTGTTCCTATTTGTTTTTCCCGATACCGATTTGCTCACGTTTGGCTATGCGTCCCTAAGCGGCTTCTTTAGTTTGGCGCCCTGGATTCTATTGTTTTTGGTGCCTACCATCACCATGCGCAGCCTTGCAGATGAGTATAAAGGTGGCACTTTTGAGCTGCTCAAAACCATGCCGCTCAGGCCATCGCAAATTGTATGGGGCAAATATTTTGGCGCTTTGCTGGTGGTGGCTTTAGCCCTTTTGCCCACAATTATTTATGCCATTTCTATACAACAGTTAAGTGCTGTTGGCGGTATAGATGTGGGTGCAACTATTGGCAGTTACATTGGCTTACTCTTATTAGGTGCAGTATTTACTGCAGTGGGCATTTGCGCCAGCAGCTTCACCAACAATACCGTGGTAGCATTCATTACCGGTGCATTTATTTGTTTTATTTTATTCACTGGTTTTGAAGCGGTGAGCAGGCTTCCTGTATTCAATGCAGGACCGGATTATTACATAGAAATGCTTGGCATCAATTTTCATTACAACAGCATTAGCCGCGGGGTGATTGATATACGCGATATCATCTATTTTGTTGGCATTATTGTATTGTTTTTGTGGATAACACAACGAAATGTAGTAAAGGGATAAGCCCTCATCCCCAGCACTTCTCCACCGGTGGAGAAGGGAGTATTGTAGCAGCTTGCATTTTTAAAGTAAATAGCACAAGATTACATGAATAAAATTCTTCAACATAAATACTGGTGGGTAGTAATGGTGGTGTTTTTTACAACTATTGTTTACCTGTCTTCTTTCATTTATTATCGCATAGACCTTACGGCAGAAAAGCGGTTTACGTTAAGTCCTTCCACAAAAAGGTTATTAGAAAATGTTGATTCTACCATCAATATCAAAGTGTTTTTAAATGGTGATTTGCCTGCCGATTATAAAAAGCTGAACATTGGTGTGCAGGACTTATTGCGCGAGTTTAAAGACATTAACAACCGTATTGAAGTAAGTTTTGAAACACCAGGTGAAGGCTTGCCCGATAGTGCAAAGGCGCAGTTGTACGATAGTCTTGCCCGCATGGGTGTAGTCTTTGAGCGTAATGAAGATATTAGTGCAACAGATAATAAAGCTACTAATCAACTTATTATTCCATCGGCATTGGTATATTATGGAAATAAGCCTCCGTTTGCCATTGATTTGCGCAGCAGCCGAACAGTATATAAAAATTTCAATGTTATTAATGATGAGCCACAGCCCGATAAAGAGGCTACCCGCAATGCAGCGGAAGCACTACTGGAGTTTAAATTTGCTAATGCAATAGACAAGCTGACACGCACCTATGTACCTTCAGTAGCGTATTGCGTAGGTAATGGAGAGCCTACCAACCTTACCGTAAATGATTTAGGTGAAAGCCTGCGCAACGATTATCGGTTGGCTGTTTTCGATTTAAAACAAGGCTATCCCAATCCCGACCAAATTAATGCCCTGCTGATTGTAAAGCCCACGCAGCCATTTACTGATGAAGACAAGCTGAAGCTTGACCAGTACATCATGCATGGTGGCAAAGTCATTTGGTTTGTAGATAAGCTGTATGCTGAATTGGACAGCCTGATGCGCAGCCAGGCAGACTTTGTTGCCTTTGACCGCAACCTCAATATTGATGATATTTTGTTTAAATACGGCGTGCGCATCAATGGTGATTTGGTGCAGGATTTAAATTGCTCCAAAATACCAATTATAAGAGGTTATAATCCCGATGGAACGCCACAATTTGTAAGGATTCCATGGTCTTATTATCCGTTTTTATCGTCTCATAACAACAATGTCATTTCCAAAAATCTGGATAAGGTCTTATCTATTTTTCCTTCCTCTATTGATACGGTAAAAGCACCCGATATCCAAAAAACAATTTTACTCGCTACCGATACCAACAGCCGGATCATTACATCACCTGCTTTAGTAAGTTTGAACAGAACTATTCAGGAAATAGGGAATAATGATTTTACCAGTTACAATAAAAGCCATATTCCTGTTGCAGTATTGCTTGAAGGAAAGTTCAAAAGTCTTTTTGCCAATCGTTTGGATGCTACAGTGCAGGATTCGGTACAACGCAACACCGGAAAGCCTTTCGCTGCCTCGGCAACAACAGCTACCAAACAAATTGTAGTCTCTGATGCAGACCTGGTTACCAATGCAGTAAGCAACACCACCGGGCCTTTACCAATGGGCGAATTGCCGTTGGAAAGTTATCGCTTTGCCAACCGCGAGTTCTTTCTCAACAGCGTAGATTACATGGTGAGCAACAGCGGCATCTTTGAGAGTCGCAACAAAGATTTTACCCTGCGCTTGTTGGATAAAAAGAAAATACAGGAACAGCGCACAGAATGGCAGTTCATTAATATTGTAGTGCCCATTGCAATCATTATTGTATTTGGATTTGGCTTTCAGTATTTTCGTAAAAACAAGTATGCGGAATAGTCTGCATACGGATATTTTTGTTTAGAAAAAGCTACTGTGCTACTATTGAGTTTGATTGCATCGTTTGACTCGATATTCTGATTACACTTCAGCAAGGACTAAAGTTTATTCACCTGGGCATTAAAGAACTAACATGTTATTGATGTTAAGAAGCTTTTTTTGTACTATAAAAAATCTACATCTGCGATATACTGATACTTACAAATAGTCTTATTAAATGTTGTATTTTGTCTTCTTACTCCTTGTTCCTTCTTTCTTGTAACTTCGCTTGTTATGCAAAGAAAAATACGCTGGGGCATTTTAGGCTGCGGGCGCATTGCACGCAAATTTGCCCTCGATCTTAAGCTGGTAGATGATGCAGAACTTATTGCGGTTGGTAGTCGCAGCATTGACAATGCCAATGCGTTTGCCAAAGACTTCCCGGTGTTATACACGCATGGCAGCTACGAAGCCCTGGTACAAAATGAGTATGTTGATGTCGTTTATATAGCTACACCACATAGTGAACATTATCAAAATACACTGCTTTGCCTGCAGCACAGCAAAGCCGTGTTGTGCGAGAAAGCATTTGCGGTAAACAGCCGCCAGGCTTACGAGATGATTAATCTGGCAAGGGAGAAAAAAGTATTTCTCATGGAAGCCGTATGGACAAAATTTTTACCACAATATCAAAAGCTGCAAAGCATTTTACGTGATGGATTATTAGGGGATATAAAAGCAGTGTTAATCAACTTTGGCTTTCGCCCGCAGGAGCCAATACCAGCCCGCATGTTTCATCCTGCACTGGCAGGCGGCTCACTCTTAGACATTGGTATTTATAATGTTTTTATGGCGCTAAGCATACTTGGAAAGCCAGATGATATAGATGCGTGGATGACACCAGCCCACACCGGCGTGGATGAGCAATGTGCTGCTTTATTCCGGTATAATAATGGTGCAATGGCGCAGCTATTTTCTTCCTTTGCTACTAACATGGCTACTGAGGCAGAGATATGTGGCACCAAAGGTCGTATACGGCTTACACATCGTTTTTACTCGCCCGATACAATTATGGAATACTATAGTAGCTCACCTGATACCCGGGAGATTATTCAGGCTGATAAAGAAGCAGGACACGGTTATCAATACGAAGCAAGGCATGTAGGCGAATGCTTACAGCAAGGCTTAACAGAAAGCCCGGTAATGACACATGCTGATAGCCTGCTGCTGATGGAAATGCTGGATGCGATAAGAAAAAAAGCAGGAATCAGGTATGCAGAAGATGAGCAATAAATAAGGCAAATAAAGCTCATTGATATAAAAATAAGCAGCCGTAATTTGAAATACTTGCTGGTTGTCAGACTTATCTCCTAGCCAAATTTCTCTACTTTACATTAATAATAAACACTAAAATGATACAAAGAGTAGCTGTAATTGGTGCAGGTACTATGGGCAATGGTATTGCGCATGTATTTGCTCAGCATAGTTTTGCCGTAAACCTGATAGATATAAGTACAACTCAGCTTGATAATGCCATAACAGCCATTACTAAAAACATGGATCGTCAGATTACTAAAGGCGTTATTACCGATGAGCAAAAAGAAAATGCGCTTAAAAACATACATACATTCACCAGTATTGAACAAGGTGTAGAGCAGGCGGGCTTAGTAGTAGAAGCAGCAACGGAAAATACCGAGCTGAAACTTAAAATATTCAAACAACTGGATGAAGCTGCGCCAGAGGACTGTATTCTGGCTTCTAATACTTCTTCTATTTCTATTACCAAAATTGCCGCAGCAACTAAACGCCCCAACAAGGTAATTGGCATGCACTTTATGAATCCGGTGCCGGTAATGAAACTGGTAGAAGTTATTAACGGCTATGCTACCGATGCGGCAGTTACAACTGCTATTGTTGAGTTATCCAAACAACTTGGCAAGGTGCCTTGCGTGGTGAATGATTATCCAGGGTTCATTGCCAACAAAATACTGATGCCTATGATCAACGAAGCTATTTATAGCTTGTATGAGGGTATTGCCGGCTTGGAGGAGATTGACACTATTATGAAGCTCGGCATGGCTCACCCAATGGGTCCGTTGCAGTTAGCAGATTTTATTGGATTAGATGTATGCTTAAGCATTTTACAGGTACTGCAACAAGGCTTTGGCAATCCCAAATATGCGCCTTGCCCGCTACTGGTAAATATGGTAACTGCCGGAAAGCTTGGTGTAAAAAGTGGCGAAGGATTTTACACCTATATTGCCGGAAGTAAAGAGTTAGTAGTAAGTGACAGGTTCAAAAGGTAAAAGCTTAATATTTCTGGAAGCAGCAATCATTACAAATAAGACAGCTTAGGTGAATAGTTTTAATAGCTGATTTGAAAATAAAAACAAAGAAAGTTGAATAGGTTTTGAGTTATCACATCTAAAAAATACAGCACTTGAGTGTACACCGTAAATAATGTGTCTGAAGTATACCTCACTACAAGGTTGCAAAAGCGCGGGTAAGAGCTACAAAAGTTCCGGACAAATTGGCATAAAGCCAATAATAAACACTGCTTAAAAGAGTATCAAACACACGGCAATCCTTTTTACCTGAAGTTGGTAACCATTGGATACAACGAGCGCTATCTGGTAAAGATCGATAAATAAAAAGCAGGAGTCGCATCACTCCTGCTTTTTACTAATGCATTTCAATATATATTTATAAGTGAGCTGCAATTTTTTTGTCCAGTACCGATTTGGGCACAGCGCCTATTTGCTTATCTACTACTTTTCCGTCTTTTATAAATAAAATAGCAGGGATAGAAGTAATGCCATAGTTAACGCTAAGGTCAGGATTCTGGTCTACATTTACCTTACCCACGTTTATACGGCCATTATATTCTTTTGATAATTCCTCGATAACGGGACCAATTGCGCGGCAGGGGCCACACCATTCTGCCCAAAAATCTACTACTGTTAATTTATCGCTTTCCAATACTTCTGTCTGAAAGTTGGAGTCAGTTAATTCTAAAGCCATAATTGAAATTATTTAATGATTAATGAGTTTGCAAAGATAATTCCAAACAGACAGTAGTGCAGAAATGGCTGGTTATACCGGCAATTTTTGATGAACTTATGACAGTAATGCCTGCCGAGCCAGGAATTCCAGCTTATGATTGGCATCTATCAGTTTGCCGGTAAGATCCCGGTTTTCTTTGCGCAGCATGTATACTTCATACGCTTTTTCTATAAAAATACGTATTTCTTCTTCGTGCCATGGTTTGGTAAGATATTTATATACCTGTCCGCGATTGATGGCATCGATTACCGCAGTAATATCGGTGTAGCCGGTTATCAGTATTCGTATAGGATCAGGATACTCTTCCAAAATAGATTCAAAGAATTCTATACCGGTCATTTTGGGCATACGCTGATCACTAAGAATCACATGAATGTTTTCCTGCTCAACAATTTGTCTTCCTTCTTGGGCTGACTCGCAAACAAATACATTAAAAATTCTACGAAAAGAAGCTTTGAACGCAATAAGATTGTGCCGTTCATCATCTATATACAGTACATTAATCATGAAAAGATTATATTTTAAAAAAATATTGGATAATTAAAATTCAATTAAGCTTGGTTGTTATAAGTAGCCTTTATTTGTTTTAATATCAACTACTGAACTAATATTGCATTCCGCTACGCTTTTATCAAAAAGGTTTACAAATTTAGTTGTTATACTATTGTTTTGTAAAGTGATAGGAGTAATAAAAACAATTTTAAGCAAAATTTATTCTGTGATTTAATCCCACACATGGAAGCAAATACCGATATCCGCATTAGGGCCTTTAGAGCAACTGATGACCCAGAAACATGCATGAAGTATATTCAAGGACATAGGAAAGTCTTGTCAATTTATGGTATAGAAAACATCACTACGAATACGGATGATTGGATGTACAATCCTTCTATTTTTGTTATAGCGGTAGAATCGCTGGATCGTGAAAAACTGTTTGGAGGTGCAAGGATACAAGCTGCCGACGGCATTCATCCGCTTCCTATAGAAGAAGCTACAAGTAGTATGGATAGCAGAGTATTGGATGTTGTAAGAAAGCAGGCAAGATTTGGAACAGGTGAAGTATCCGGCCTGTGGAACTCTAAGGAAGTAGCAGGTTTAGGTATTGGTAGTTTGTTCCCTACGAGATGCGGACTCGTAATTACAGAGCAAATAGGACTATCTTCTGTTTTTTCTTTATCTTCTCCTGCTACAGTTAGATTTAATAAGTGGCTGGGAAGCAGAATTTTGACAGAAGTAGGAAATGACGGCACATTCTATTATCCCAAAATTGATTTACTTGCAACAGCCTGTATACAAGAAGAGCTGCCTACATTACACAATGCACTTCCCCGCGAGAGAGAAAAAATCCTTTTTTTAAGAAATAACTTACAGTGCACAATTTTAGAAAGGTCTCCATTTAAAAACGTATATGTAAACGTACATTACGACCTGAAAATACCATCAGCAGATAAAAATGAGTTCAAGTTGGTTTATGAAGGATATGAATATGATAAAATGTAAAGGGTTAATAATTTAATGCCCTGTTTATATCTGTCTGTAATCTGCTATTCTAAATTTGTAATCTGAAGGTTAATTTTTATACTGCCCGAACCTGTAAACAGGTTTACTGCAAATTAATTTTGTAAACTATGCAACTTCTACAAAGTATTAAGGAGAGAATGAATTCTGGTGAAGAAGAACTTGTTATTAGTCCGATATTCTTTCGCTTGTCTAATCGTAACGACAGGCAACAGTTTGAAGACCTTCTCATGAATAATGCTGCAATTCAACTACACGATTGTTTAAAACAGCAGCTGGCTGAATTGATAAAGATAAAAAACATATCAAAAAGTAATTCTATTAAAAGTATAGAAGACGAAATACAAACACATCTAAATGGTACTCCTTTAGAAGAGTATGGTGTTTGGGTGTATTATCCATGGCTAAACAAAATAGTGCATATACTGGATGAAGAAGACTTTATAACAGTACGTACAAACCGTAATCAACATAAGATTACAAAAAATGAACTTGCTGTTTTACGGAATAAAAAGATAGGTGTTATCGGGCTGTCAGTAGGGCAGTCAATAGCGGCTACTCTAATGCTGGAGAGATGCTGCGGTGAAATAAGAATTGCCGACTTTGACTCTCTGGAACTCAGTAATTTAAACAGAATTAATACAGGGTTATATAATCTTGGACTAAAGAAAGTAATACAAGCAGCAAGGGAAATTGCCGAAGTGGATCCTTTTATAAACATTATGTGTTATGCAGAAGGTATAACGGAGGATAACATCGATGATTTTTTAACCAGGAATGGCAAACTGGATCTACTGATAGAGGAATGTGATAGTCTTGATATAAAAATTTTAAGCAGAATTAAAGCAAAGCAATACAACATTCCAGTGCTGATGGAAACGAATGACAAAGGGATGATTGATATTGAGCGTTTTGATTTAGATCCTGATTATCCGTTACTTCACAATCTTATCGGTGATATCTCCGGAACGCAGCAGCTAAAGGATTTAACTACAGAACAAAAGATACCTGTTTTGATGAAAATGGTTGGATTCGATACTGTTTCGTTAAGGCAGAAGTTAACTGTGCTTGAAGTAGGTCAATCAATCTCTACATGGCCACAACTCGCATCAAACGTTGTAATGGGAGCCGGCATAGTAACAGATGTAGCAAGAAGAATGTTATTGGGGCACTTGAATGTTTCGGGAAGATTTTATGTGGACGTTGAGAGCATTATAAAAGATAATAACCCACCTGCTCCGCTGTATACACCGCCTGCAATAAAAGAACTTTCTGTAGACGAAATGATTGGAATGGCGGATAGCGTTCCTGCTATTGAAGAGAACAATATTATAACACCTTCAGAAGAGTTAATAAGAGAGGTTGTATTGGATGCAGGCACAGCGCCATCTTCCGGTAATGACCAGCCGTGGAAGTTTCTCTTCCGGAACGGAAAGCTGTTTTTGTTTCATGAACAAGCAAGATCCTATGCATTTGGTGATTATAAAAATATGCCTTCTTACATATCCATTGGAGGTGCTATTGAGAATGCAATTCTAAGTGCACACAAACAAAATCAGGAAGTCAGCGTGCGTCTTTTTCCTTTAGCAAATAATGCTAAGTGCATTGCTGAATTGAGTTTTAAATCTGAAGCAAACGGTACAACAGAAGGGCATGGCTACGATGATTTATACAATTTTATTTATGAGCGATGCACCAACAGAAAAATTACACCAAATGAAACAGCACCGGCGGAAGTTTTGCAACAATTAACGCAGGCTGCAGAAAGTATCGCACATGCTAAAGCATACTTTGTTACCGATAAAACGCAATTTCAGGAAATCGGTAGTATTATTTCGGCTGGTGACAGAATCAGAATTATGAATCCACAGGGGCATTATGATTTCTTTCACCGGGAGATAAGAGCTTCGGCGGCAGAAGTGGAAGCAAAAAGAACCGGAATGGACATTGCAGCAATGGAACTATCCCGTGAAGCATTGTTGGCATTGCAGGTAGTGAAAAATGGCGAGGTCATGAAGGTATTGAAAGATATAAATGGCTTACAAGCCCTGAAAAATGTCTCTGTTCCAAATGCTGTTAATTCGGCTGCAATGGGGTTAATAACAATGCCAGGCTTTAACCCTGTTGATTTTGTAAACGGCGGAAGAGCAATGCAACGGCAATGGTTGAAGTCAACTCAACTGGGCTATGCCTATCATCCAATGGTAGTACCTTTATATTTGTTTTATAGAACCATTTTTGGTAATGGTGAAGGATTAAGCTTAAACACTTTTAATGAAGTAAATGATTTACGTAAGCGATTTTTGCAAATATTTCCGGGCGATGATAAAAGAGGAGAAATATTATTATTTAGAATTTTTAAAGCTGAAAATGTATTGAACCGCCCGCCCAGACTACCACTTAACGAAATCTTGTTTACTTAAATAAATATGAATACAGGGAATTCCAATATATCAAAGTCTAATATGTTCTTCTTAAGAACAGGTTTATTCCTTCTTCTTTTGATTTGCAATAGTTTCTTGTTTGCCCAGGAAGCCATTACTATATCAAAACAAAAGTTCCCATTATCAATAGGAGAACATTTAGCTATACTCAACGATAGAAAAGAGCTTTATGATAGTTCTACTATTGTTTTTCAACAAAATTTCGTAAATAGTAGTAAACCTGTTCCGGTCTTTTCATTTCCACAAAATAATATTTGGGCTAAGTTTAAAGTGAGGAATTTAAGCAATACTTCAGATTTGCATCTGTCTATCAACTATGCAGATATCTCCTGTATATGGTTGTATGAAAAAGACTCATTAAACAAGCTTCATCTCCTTGAAAAAACGGGGAATACAACTGATTTTGATAAACGGGAAGATAATAGTGTTACTTATAATCTTGATTTAGACTTGCCCGTTAATTCGGAGAAGACTTATTTCTTACATGTAAAAAGCAGTCATCCTTACGAATTACCCATTTATATAAATGACTCACAAAGCATAGGTACAACAAGTTTTAGAGAAAATTTAATTATCGGCTTTTATTGTGGTATTATTATTTCTACCCTGCTATATAACTTATTCATTTTTTTCCCTACCAGAGATAAAAATTATTTAATCTATGTATGTTATCTTTTTACATTGTGCTTTGCGCAGATAACATTAGCAGGATGGTCATTTAAATTTTTCTGGCCTCACAATCCTCAAATAAATTCTTACATTGTTATAGGCACATCCTGCATAGCAGGTTTCTTTGCAACCTTATTTGCAAAATACTTTTTAGATACAAAGCATAATACACCACGATTAGATAAATCTTTATCGCTTCTATTGATATTATATTTAGTAGCAATTGCATTAAGTTTTTCCAGCTATTCGGGGATAAGCTACATTGCATTCAATTACTTAGGCTTAGTACAAGCCGTCCTTTTATTATACACCTCATTTGTAATTTATAGAAAGGGAAACAGTTCGGCACTTTTCTATCTGATAGCCTGGTCATTATTATTAATCGGTTTTATTGTATACTTATTAAAGAATCTAAGCATTCTTCCACAAAACGAGTTTACACATTATGTCTTGTATATAGGTTCCTCTTTAGAAGCAATATTGCTATCATTTGCATTAGCAAACAAAATCAATATTTTAAGAAACGAGAAGGAGCAATCGCAACTGGAAGCTTTGCGAATAGCCAAAGAAAATGAACGTCTGATATTGGAACAAAATGTAGTGCTCGAAAAAAGAGTTACTGAAAGAACGCTCGACCTCCAGGCTGCTAATGAAAAGCTTATTAGCACACTCAATGAACTCAAAGATGCACAGATACAACTTGTAGAGTCGGAAAAGATGGCTTCACTGGGTCAGCTTACAGCAGGTATAGCACACGAAATAAATAATCCTATAAACTTTGTAAAAAGCAATGTGAAGCCTTTGCAAATGGATGTGCAGGATTTATTTGAACTTATTAACCGATACCGAAAGCTGCATACAGCTACAGATCGGAAAGAATTGCCTTTGTTAAAAGAAATAAGATCTTTTGAAGAAGAAATAGACCCCGATTTTATAAAAGAAGAAATTCAAAACCTGATTGGCGGAATAGAGGAAGGTGCTGAGCGTACTGCCGAGATAGTGCGTAGCCTTCGCAATTTCAGCCGCCTCGATGAGAGCGAATTGAAAGTAGCTAACGTACACGAAGGCATAGACAGTACGCTGATACTACTCAAAAACACAATTCCCGATTGTATTACTATTACCAAATGTTTTGAAGCGGATGGCGATATAGAGTGTTATCCCAGCAAGCTCAATCAGGTGTTTATGAATATACTCACCAATGCATTACAGGCGATAAAGGCAAAAGAGAATATTAGTGATGAAAACATCGTTATAAGTACGCGTACCATTGATGGACACATGAATATAAGTATCAAAGACTCGGGCATAGGCATGACCGAAGAAGTGAAACATAAAATATTCGATCCTTTCTTTACCACCAAAGAAGTAGGCGAAGGCACCGGCCTTGGTATGTCCATAACTTTTAAAATCATCGAGAAACATCACGGTAAAATTGCTGTCGTTTCAGCGCCTGGTTGTGGCACCGAAATTACAATTAGTATACCCTATCAACAGCCAAATATTGTACACGAATGACACCCACTAAAGAACGAATTAAAATATTGTATGTAGATGATGAAAGCCGCAATCTGACTGCTTTTAAAGCCAGCTTTAGAAGGAGTTATGATATATTCACTGCTACTTCCGCTGCTGAAGGCGCAGAGTTGCTTAAAGAAAATCCGGTACACATCATTATTGCCGACCAGCGTATGCCGCAGATGACCGGTGTGGAATTTTTTCAGTCCGTTCGCAAAACCTATCCTAATACTGTTCGTATATTGCTTACAGGCTATACCGATGTAAACATTATTGTAGATGCTATCAACAAAGGCGAAATATTTCGCTTTATCAACAAGCCGTGGAATGAGTATGAGATGCACAATGCCATCAAAAACGCTTATGAGCTATATACGGTGCGTGCCCAATTGTACCAGAAGGTAGAAGAGCTAGAGAAATCCAACCATGAACTCAATCGTCTCGTATACAGCACTTCACACGATTTACGGTCACCATTGGCGTCTATCATCAGCATTGTTAATCTTGCCAAAGTGGATGCATCACCCGAAGATTGCACCAATTACTTCAATATGATAGAAGCTTGTGCTACCCGCATGGATGCTTTTATCCTTAAGATCATAGAATATTATAAAAGTGTGCGCGTAAATGATGAATATGCGCTTATTGATTTCAAACAACTGGTGCAGGAATGTGTTGACCTGTGCAGCATACAAAACATAAAAATTAGTTTCAGGCAAAATATATCTCAGCCGGTGCCTTTTTGCTCGGATAACTTCAGACTATCTGTAGTACTAAACAATTTATTATCCAACGCTGTAAAGTATCAAAAGCCTTCAGAGCCAAATCCGGTTATTAACATCGAAGTGAATGTAAACGCGAGCTATGCTGACATCATTATTGAAGACAATGGGATTGGCATACAGCCACAGAATCTTGAAAATATCTTTCAAATGTTCTTCCGTAGTACCAAAAATGCCACTGGACTGGGCATTGGGTTGTACATTGTACAGGAAGCGGTAACACGCCTTGGCGGTACAATAGATGTAAAGTCGGAATATGGTGTGGGCACTGCTTTTCGCTTGCAGATACCCAACTTCTTTGAAGAAAATGGAAGCGACAGTAATTAGGCTGTTGTGATAGCAGGTGATAGCAGTTGAATTTGTTATTAAACCTGTTTGATTGTGCTGATAGGTGCAACGCCTCATATCCACTAAAATTTTACCGCTTGCATTTTCTTACACCATTATAGTTGCATTATTTTCGAATGATATTATCAACAGAAAGGCTCACTATTGCTCCGCTATAAAAGGTTTATACAAAGCATTACGAGGAAACTGTTTTAATTTTTCACGCAGGGGTCTATCACTTCGGTTTTGCAATATTGAATCAATCTTCAATCTTATTCAGTCTGCAAAATTTTTCTTCCATCACCCATCACTTTCCTCACTTGTATTTACAAAAACTTCAGATTTTTGAACAGTGAGGCTCACACCTGGTACTTGATAACTTGAAACTTGTATCTTAACCTTTAGGTTAAACTGTTATCTTCACTAAAAACATCTTTCACTATGAAAAAATGCTTACTGGTTGCCGCGGTTGTACTCTTTACTTTTCAATTTGATGCCCATGGAGCATTTTATCCCAAACAAAAAGATACTGCCATGAATACTCTTACCAAACAAGAAGAAGCAGAAGGCTGGCAACTGCTTTTCGACGGCAAAACGATGCACGGCTGGCGTACTTATCAAAATAAGCAACAGACATCCTGGTATGTCAGCAATGGCGTATTAAGTTGCAGATACGATACCAGCCATACTTATCAACATGCCGATTTAATTACGGATAAACAGTATAAGAATTTTGAATTGTCACTCGACTGGAAAATAGAGCCGGCAGGCAATAGTGGCATTCTGTACATGGTAAATGAAAAATATGAGTATCCTTTTCATAGTGGGCCAGAATATCAGTTGCTGGATGATAATTATTATTTAAATGATCCGAAGGAGCATATTCATGCCTCGCAAAAGAGCGGCGCCAACTACGACATGGATGCACCTGCTGCAGATGCATTAAAGCCCGTTGGCGAATGGAACCATACAGTCATAAAAGTAAATAAAGGGCATGTAGAGCATTGGCTGAACGGGCAGAAACTAGTGGAATATCAAATTGGCTCACCTTCATGGAAAGAGCATAAAGCCAATAGTAAATGGAAAGATGTAGAAGGCTATGCCGCAGACCCGGTTGGCCACCTAGACCTGCAGGACCATGGTGGCGGCGTAAGTTTTAAAAACATAAAAATAAGGGAATTATAAGTATGTTTTTTATTATCAAAATGGCTGATGCGTAACAGCATCAGCCATTTTACTTTTTACAAAAAGCTGCAGATAATTATTGATCCTTATCGGTGCCCATATATCTGTCCACATCCGATCGTTCATTGCCATCAGCTGCTGTACTTACTGTTCCATCTTCATTATGTCCTTTTATTGTTTCCTCCCTAAATCTCGGGTCAACATCGCTCATATTATCTTTAAATTTTGCATCTGCATCCTGTTTCGATGCTTTATTAGCCTCGTGTTGTGTAAAGCTCTTTCCATCTATTTCGCTACCTGGCATAATCGTTCAATTTTATAGGTTAACAATACTCTTTTTGTCGCAAACTCCAAGCCAGCACCATGCTATCATAGATAAGGTAATTCTCTCCGTATTATCTGTTAACAATTCCGGTATTATAAACCTTTTTTCCTAAATACTTATCGGAGTAACACGCTGGCAAAACCGGACTGCCATTTTTTCACCTTAGTCTCCCATGGCATAATGCTTGATTAATCTCCACTGTAAATCAACTCAACTTACTTAACGAATACAATTAAAATAAAGATATGGGAAAAATAATAGGAATAGACCTCGGTACAACCAATAGTTGCGTTGCCGTAATGGAAGGTAACGAACCGGTGGTGATAGCCAATGATGAAGGCCGTCGCACGACTCCTTCTGTTGTTGCCTTTTTAAAGAATGGCGAGCGTAAAGTAGGTGACCCGGCAAAGCGCCAGGCAATTACCAACCCACACAACACTATTATGAGTGTGAAACGTTTTATGGGGCGCCGCTACGATGAAGTTACAAACGAAATAAGCCACTGGAGCTATAAAGTAGTAAAAGGAGATAATAATACGGTACGTATAGATATTGATGGCCGATTGTATACACCGCAGGAAATATCTGCTATGATTCTCCAGAAAATGAAAAAAGTAGCAGAAGATTACTTAGGCCAGGAAGTAAATGAAGCAGTTATTACCGTACCGGCATATTTCAACGATGCTCAGCGCCAGGCTACTAAAGAAGCAGGCGAAATTGCAGGCTTAAATGTACGCCGTATAGTAAACGAACCTACTGCTGCAGCGCTGGCGTATGGCTTGGATAAAAAACATGCCGACCAGAAAATAGCTGTGTTTGACCTTGGCGGCGGTACATTTGATATCTCTATTCTTGAACTGGGTGAGGGTGTATTTGAAGTAAAATCTACTAATGGTGATACGCACCTGGGTGGTGACGACTTTGACAAGGTAATTATGGACTGGCTGGCTTTCCAGCACATTGGGATCCTAAGCTTAGAATTCCACGTGGACAAGTTGTCGCG